>Ga0116180_1000326_pt1 | contig 45763 bp, 30 predicted proteins | sample AD_UKC073_MetaG_FD_89804 | JGI IMG/M metagenome (GOLD analysis project Ga0116180, IMG submission 89804) | Active sludge microbial communities of municipal wastewater-treating anaerobic digesters from USA - AD_UKC073_MetaG | ecosystem: Engineered > Bioreactor > Anaerobic > Digestate | place: USA... | reverse complement strand
GCCGACCCCAACGCCCGACCCCACGCCGGAGCCGACCCCCGAGCCGACCCCGGACCCCGCGCCGCCGATCCCGACCGGCGCGCCGCTGATCGAGGGCGCACGCCTGGCCTGGGTCGGCCCCTCCGAGTTCCTCGTCACGATCCGGCTCTCGGGGGCGCCCGGGACGCAGTTCGACCTGCTCTACTTTCCGAGTCCCCACCTCACCGACGACACCCGCGACGTCCGGGCGGGCGGCACCATCGCCGACGACGGCACCGCGCGCATCGAGCTGCGCATGCAGCTCTCCGACGTGATGCTCGGCTCGCTCCGCCCGCAGTACATCGCGGGCGATGCGCTGGGCGAGCTCGGCGAGCCCGTGAGCCTGATCCACGGCGTCCCCGACCCCGTCGAGCCGGGCGGCGAGCCGCCGGCCACCGACGCGGGCCTGCTCCCGCCCGCAGAGTCGACACCGGCGCCCGCCGAGGGGGCCGAGACGGCGGCACCGGATGCCGCGCCTGAGGGTAGCCTGTCGGAGTGACTGAGCTCGATTCGCAGGACCCCATGACCCACTGGGTCATCACGATCGTGTGCCCCGACATGCCCGGCATCGTGCACGCCGTCAGCGGCGCGATCGTGGCCTCCGGCGGCGACATCACCGAGAGCCAGCAGTTCTCGAGCGCCGACACCGGCCGCTTCTTCATGCGTCTGCAGGTGCGCAGCCGGTCGACGCGCGAGCAGTTCCTCGCCGAGCTCGGGCCCGTGGCATCCCGCTACCAGATGACCGTCACCCTCGATGTGGTCGACCGCCCGCTGCGCACGCTGCTGCTGGCGAGCACCGCCGCGCACTGCATCAACGACCTCCTGTTCCGCGCACGCGCCGACCAGCTCTCGATCGATGTGCCGCTCGTGCTCTCCAACCACGAGGTGCTGCGCGACATCGTCGATTTCTACGGCGTGCCCTTCGAGACCCTGCCGACGCGGGATGCCGCGGCCAAGGCGGCGTTCGAAGAACGGATCGTCGAGCTCGTCGACGAGCACGACATCGAGCTGGTCGTGCTCGCCCGCTACATGCAGATCCTCTCCCCCGAGCTGTGCGAGCGGCTCGCGGGGCGCGCGATCAACATCCACCATTCCTTCCTGCCCGGGTTCAAGGGCGCGAACCCCTACCGCCAGGCGCACGCCCGCGGCGTGAAGCTGATCGGCGCCACAGCCCACTTCGTCACGAGCGACCTGGACGAGGGCCCGATCATCGAGCAGAACGTCGTGCGGGTGGATCACAGTCGCACCCCCGAGCAGCTCATCGCGATCGGCCAGGACGAAGAGAGCCGCACCCTCCGTCAGGCGGTCACCTGGTTCGCCGAGCACCGCGTGCTCCTCGACGGCGCGCGCACCATCATCTTCCGGTAGCCGCCGTCGCCGCCGGCCGCACCTCGCGGGGCCGGTCGAGCCGCGCGGCCTCGCTTACACTGGAAGGCATGTCTGAAGCATCCACCACGCAGCCCGGCCGTCAGAAGGCGACGGTGTCGCCGCTCGACATCGTTCGACTCATCGTCGAGGTCGCACTGGTGTTCAGCCTCGGCTTCTGGGGGTTCGTGGCCTGGGCGTTCCCGTGGAACATCGCCGCCGGCATCCTCGCCCCGGCGCTCGCGATCCTGATCTGGGCACTGTTCCTCTCGCCCCGCGCGGTGTTCGCCGTGCACCCGTTCGTGCGCACGGTCATCGAGCTGGTGCTCTACGCCACCGCGACGCTCGCGTGGTGGAGCCTCGGTCAGACGTGGATCGGCGTCGCCTTCGCCGTCGTCGCCACGATCACCGGGCTGCTCATCGGCCGCCGCAGGTTCCAGTAGCGGGCGGACGGCGCAGGCCCGACCTCACTCGTCGCGCGCGGCCTGTGCGGCGCGCGGTGAGGCGAGCATCAGTGTGAGGCCCAGCGTCGAGGTGAGCAGGGCGATCGCCACCTGAGTGACGACCAGCACATCGGGGCCGCTGAGCGCCAGCCCCCCGCGCGCCTGCAGCACCACCCGCACGAGCACCTGCAGCGCGACCACGCAGGCGAGCGCGACCAGCGGCAGCCAGCGCAGCGCACCCCGCACCGCGCCCGCACGCGCGATCACGAGCGATGCCACCACCGCAGCGGCGAGCTGCAGCAGCACCACGCCATCGGACAGACCGGTGACCGCATCGCGCAGATGCGGAGAGATCGAGGGGAACAGCTCGACGATGGCCGCCTGCACGATGTCGAGCGCCGCGAGCACGAACATCGCGGTCATGCCGAGCCCGGACCGCGCGACGAGGCTGCCCTGCCGCCGCACCCCGAGCGCGAGGATCACCACGCCGAGCGCGAACGCTGTGGCGGCCATGAGGGTGACCGGTCCCGAGCCCACCATGGCGGTGAGCGGCAGTGCCTCGAGCATGCGCAGCAGCCCGCTCACGAGGATCGCGCTGCCGCCCCACAGCCACGCGCGGGTGGCCGGGTTGAGCGTCGTCGTCGACGCCGCCGCGCGCACGCTCATCGCGGCGACCTCCGCGCTCCGGCGTCACCGCTGTGGCCGGCCCGCGCCGCGGGGCACGGGCAGCCGCCGCTCACAGGCCCTGCCAGGCGGGCTTGTTCGCGTACGCGTAGCGGTAGTACTCGGCGTTGCGCAGCTGGCCGGCGGCGGCCTCGTCGACCACGATGGTGACGTGCGGATGCATCTGCAGCACGGAGGCCGGGATGCTCGCCGTGAGCGGCCCCTCGATCGCGGCCTGGACGACGGCGGCCTTGGCCGAGCCGAATGCGAGCAGGACGAGGTGGCGGGCACGCAGGATCGTGCCGAGCCCCTGCGTGATGCTGTGGCTCGGGACCTCGTCGATCGACGAGAAGAAGCGCGCGTTGTCTTCGCGGGTCTGCTGAGCCAGGGTCTTCACGCGGGTGAGTGACGCGAACGATGAGCCGGGTTCGTTGAAGCCGATGTGCCCGTCGCCGCCGATGCCCAGCAGCTGCAGGTCGATCCCGCCGGCCGTGCGGATCTGCGCCTCGTAGTCGCTCCCGGCGGTGCGCAGGTGCGCGACGTCGCCGCGCGGCACGTGCACGAGCGCGGGGGTGAGTCCCATGGGCTCGACGACCTCGCGCGTGATGACGGCCCGGTAGCTCTGCGGGTGGGATGCCGGCAGCCCCGCATACTCGTCGAGCGCGAAGCCCTGCACCTGCGAGGCATCCACCTCGTTGATGCGTGCCGCGATCGCCCGATAGACGGGCGAGGGCGTCGAGCCGGTCGCCAGGCCGAGCACCGCGCGGGGCTTGCGCCCGATGAGGTCGATCACGGCGTCGGCGACCAGCGTGGCGGCGTCGTCGGGCGTCGGAACGATCACAACTTCTGCCATGCGGCACCTCCTGAAAGACCACGGTTCAGAGCCTCCGCGCCGCGGTCAATGCTATCCAATGCCCGGCCGCGTCCCCCGTCAGGCCGCCGCCGCGCGGTTCGCGACTGCATCCTCGTTACACTCGGGGTCAGCGCGCGCACAGCCGCCGCCCGCCGGCGCCCCGCGTCGCGCCCACGACACCACCTCACGTTCACGCCCCACCGGAGGCCCCCGCATGCGTCGTCAGCTCACCGCCCTGTTCATCGCCGGCACCCTCGCGCTCGGCCTCGCGGCCTGCAGCAGCCCCGGGGCGACCGGCGGCGCGGGCTTCGGCGGCGGCCAGCGGCAGAGCGTCGCCGAGGCCTGCACCGCATTCGGTCAGGCCATCGCCGGCAGCCAGGATCTCGTGGGCGGGGCCCTGCGCGACGCCCAGACCGACCCGACGAAGACCGTCGAGGCGTTCGGCACGCTCGAGACCACCCTGGGCGACGCGTTCTCCGCCGTCTCCAACGCCGAGGTGTCGGCGCTCGGCGATTCGCTCCTCGACTCGCTGGGGGTGCTCGCCGACGCCGCGGAGGCCGTGATCGTCGATGGCGACACCGCGCGCGCCGCCGAGCTGACCGAGGCCGGACGCGACTTCGCGCTGCGCATGCAGGAGCTGCAGGCCCTCTGCGGCTGAGCCTGGCGGCGCCGCGCGGGCGCGGTCGAACGGCGCGGCCGGTGCGGCCCGAGCGCGGCCCGAGCGCGCGAAGCGCGCCGGTCGTGACCGGACCGTTGCCATGCGAGGGCTCGGATGCCATCGCCCGGCCGCGAGGCCCATCTACAATTGAGTGCGTGGCGGCGGCAATGCGCCGGCCGCGACCTGAATCCTTGGGGGAGGCATTCCGTGACCGATCTGGCCACACCCGCGACGGGCGACGACGCCGCGCCGACGCTCGGCGCGCCCACGGGCGCCGAGGTCGGCGCCTCGACGGTCGACGCCACGGCGGATGCCGCCACCGACGCCGCGGACGACACGACTGCGGGGAGCACGCCCTCCGACGGCACGTCTGCTGACAGCACCGACACGCCGCTGGCCTGGGGCCCCGCCCCCGAGCGCGCGCGCCACCCGTGGCGCCGCGGCCTCCTCATCGGCGTGCCGGTCGCCGCCGTGCTCGCCGCCGCCTGGTACTTCGGCACCACCCTCATCGCGCCCGGCATGGTCGTCGGCAACGTGCCGGTCGGGGGGCTCACCGTCGACGCGGCCACCGCCAAGATCAACGCGGCCGTCGCCGACACCGCCCTCGTGCTTCGCGTCGACGGCGCCGAGGCCACCGTGACGGGCAGCGACCTCGGCGCGCACGTCGACGCGCGCCCGCTCGCCGCGCGCGCACTCGCCGCGCACCCGCTCTGGAACGTCACCAGCTGGTTCCCCGACGCCGGACCCACCCTGCGCCCCGCGCTCGACGCCGAGCTGGCCGGGGGCGCCCTGCGCGGCGCGTTCCCGGAGCTGTACGTCGCCCCGGTCGACGCCGGCGTCGAGTACGCGCCCGAGGCCGTGGGCTTCGTCGCCGTCGACGGCGTGGACGGCTGGGGCGTGCCGCAGGTCGAGGTGCGCGCCGCGCTGCTTGCCGCGCTCAACGACGCCGAGCCGGCCGACCACGCCGAGATCGCGCCCGCGGCGATCGTTCCCGACATCCCGAGCCGCGCCGCGCACAGCCGCGCGAGCGTGCTCAACGGCATGCTCGACACGATCGGCTTCTACGTGGGCAGCGAGCGGGTGGCGCCGATCGATCGCGCCACCGCGGCTTCCTGGATCGCCGTCGAGCCCGACCCGTCCGCAGGCATCATCCGCTTCGCCGTCGACGGCTCCGCCCTCCCCGCGATCGTCGAGGGCCTGCCCGCGCAGGTGAACCGCGATGCGGTCGACACCCAGCAGGTCGTGAACTCGGCCGGCGACGTGCTGCGCACGATCGCCGAGGGCACCACCGGGATCGCGCTGACCGGCACCGAGGGCGTCGCCGACGCGTTCGCGGCACAGCTGAACAACGGCGTCGCGGCCTACCAGCTCGACGTGACCGAGACCCCGTTCGGCGTCGCGAATCTGCATCGGCGCATCGAGGTCAACGTGAGCACCCAGCGCACGATTCTCTACGAGAACGACCAGGTCGTGCGCTCATGGTCGGTCTCGACCGGCCTGCCGGGGCACGACACCAACCTCGGCAACTTCAAGGTCTACGCGCACGTGCGCATCCAAGACATGGGCAGCGAGGCCGCGGGCTACCTGACGAAGGACGTGCCCTGGGTGAGCTACTTCAACGGCGACGAGGCGTTCCACGGCGCATACTGGCACAACAACTTCGGCAACCGGATGAGCCACGGCTGCGTGAACATGCGCATCCCCGAGGCCAAGTTCGTCTACGAGTGGGCGCCGATCGGCACCGAGGTCTGGGTGCACCGGTAGTCGCCGGTCCCACCCGCGAACACACCGCGACGAACAGCCGCGACGAACAGACAGGCGGGGTGGATGCGTCAGCCGCATCCACCCCGCCTCGTCGTTCCGCTCGGGCTTACGCCTTGATGCCGGCGATGATCTCGTTGAACGTCGCCGACGGCCGCATGATCGCGCTCACGAGCTCCTCGTTCGGGCGGTAGTAGCCGCCGATGTCGACGGGCGAGCCCTGCACGGCGATGAGCTCTGCGACGATCTTGTCCTCGTTCGCGGCGAGCGCGGCCGCCACGGGGGCGAAGCGCGCGGCCAGCTCGGGATCGCTCGTCTGCGCGGCGAGCTCCTGCGCCCAGTACAGGGCGAGGTAGAAGTGGCTGCCTCGGTTGTCGATCGTGCCGAGCTTGCGGCCGGGCGAGCGGTCGTTCTCGAGGAACGAGCCCGTCGCGGCGTCGAGCGTGTCGGCGAGCACCTGCGCCCGGGCGTTGCCGGTGAAGGTCGAGAGGTGCTCGAGCGAGGCGGCCAGCGCGAAGAACTCGCCCAGCGAGTCCCAGCGCAGGTAGTTCTCCTCGAGCAGCTGCTGCACGTGCTTGGGGGCCGAGCCGCCGGCGCCCGTCTCGAAGAGCCCGCCGCCCGCGAGCAGGGGCACGATCGAGAGCATCTTGGCGCTCGTGCCGACCTCGAGGATCGGGAACAGGTCAGTGAGGTAGTCGCGCAGCACGTTGCCCGTGACCGAGATCGTGTCGAGGCCCTCGCGCAGCCGGTCGAGCGTGTACTGGGTCGCCGCCTCGGGATCCAGGATCTCGATGGTCAGGCCCTCGGTGTCGTGGCCCTCGAGATACGTGCGCACCTTGCCGATGAGCGTGGCGTCGTGCGAGCGTGCCGGGTCGAGCCAGAACACGGCGGGCACGCCGGTGGCGCGCGCGCGCGTGACCGCGAGCTTCACCCAGTCGCGCACCGCGATGTCTTTCGTCTGCGTGCCGCGCCAGATGTCGCCGGTGCGCACCTCGTGCGCCAGGAGCACCTCGCCAGCCTGATTGACGACCTGCACCGTGCCGGGGCCGGTGATCTCGAACGTCTTGTCGTGGCTGCCGTACTCCTCGGCGGCCTGCGCCATGAGGCCGACGTTCGGCACCGAGCCGATCGTCGCCGGGTCGAGCGGCCCCTTGGCGACGACGTCTTCGATGACGGTCTGGAACACGCCCGCGTACGACGAATCCGGAATCACGGCGAGCGTGTCGTCTTCGGCGCCGTCGACGCCCCAGAGCTTGCCGCCGTTGCGGATCAGCGCCGGCATCGAGGCATCCACGATGACGTCGGAGGGCACGTGCAGGTTCGTGATGCCGCGGTCGGAGTTGACGTACGACAGGCGCGGGCCCCGCTGCAGCGCGGCGGCGAACGCGGCCGCGATCTCGTCGCCGCCCGGCACCTCGTCGAGCCCGGCGAGGATCGCGCCCAGCCCGTCGTTCGGGGTCAGCCCGGCCTCGGCGATCGCGTCGCCGTAGCGCGCGAACACATCAGCGAAGTACGCCTTGACGACGTGACCGAAGATGATCGGGTCCGACACCTTCATCATGGTGGCCTTCAGGTGCACCGAGTAGAGCACGTCGGCCTCGGCGGCCTCGCGCAGGGTCTCGAGCAGGAACGCGTCGAGCGCCGCGGCCGAGAGGAAGGTCGCGTCGACGATCTCGTTGGGCAGCACCTTCAGGCTCTGCTTCAGCACCGTGACCGTGCCGTCCTGCGCGACGTGCTGAATCGTCAGCACGTCATCGCTGACGATCACCACCGACTGCTCGTTGGCCTTGAAGTCGTCGTGCCCGAGCGTCGCGACGTGCGTGCGCGAGCCCTTCGCGAAGGGCTTGTTGGTGTGCGGGTGCTTTCGCGCGTACTGCTTCACCGAGAGGGGCGCACGGCGATCGCTGTTGCCCTCGCGCAGCACCGGATTGACCGCCGACCCCTTGATGCGGTCGTAGCGGGCGCGGACGTCCTTCTCCTCGAGCGACTCGGGCTCGTCGGGGTAGGCGGGAATGTTGTAGCCGTCGTGCTGCAGCTCGGCGATGGCGGCCTTCAGCTGCGGGATCGAGGCCGAGATGTTGGGCAGCTTGATGATGTTCGCGGTGGGCAGCGTCGCCAGGCCGCCGAGCTCGGCGAGCGCGTCGCCGACCTGCTGCTCGGGGCTGAGCTTCTGCGGGAATGCGGCCAGCACACGACCCGCGAGCGAGATGTCACGCGTCTCGACATCCACCTCTGCCGGAGCCGTGAATGCCTTCACGATCGGCAGGAACGAAGAGGTCGCAAGTGCGGGCGCTTCGTCCGTGTGGGTGTAAACGATCTTCGAGTGAGTCACGTGTGTAATCTCCATTCGGGTCGTGTTATAGGGTATCGCACCCCCGAAGTATCTCGATATCAAGAGAGCTTGTGAGGATGTCGCCGCCCCGTGTTCCGCCCGCGTTCCGCGCCCGCGATGCGCCGAGGCATCCACCGCCGCGGCCGAGGCCACCAAACGGGAATCGTTCCGGGTTAGCCTGGTTCCATGGATGATCTCCGATTGGTTGAACTCTCGGCCGCGACGATCGTCGCGGTGAACAGTCTTTCGCTCAAACCCGGGCAAGAGCAGTTCCTGGCTCCGGTCTCATACGGCGTCGCGGCGACGGTCATGAATCCGCAGACCAGCTGGCAGCGGGTCGTGCTCGACGGCGACAAGGTCGTGGGCTTCGTCAGCGCCAACTTCGACCCCGAGGCGGCGGTCGAGCACTTCAAGTCGGTGCTCTGGCGCATCAACGTCGACGCGGTCGGCCAGGGCCGCGGCTTCGGCCGCTTCGCCGTGAAGGCCCTGCTCGCAGAGGCCCGCGAACGCGGCTTCGACCACGTGGATGTGATCTACGAGGCCGGCGAGGGCGGGCCCGAGGCCTTCTTCCTGCGCATGGGCTTCGTGCCGGTGGGCGAGACCGAGTACGGCGACGTGATCGGCCGCATCACGCTCTAGCGCCGCACCGGGCCGCGCACCCTCAGACGAGCGATTCGCGCCACGCTGCGTGTAGCTGCGCGAACTTGCCGGTGCCGCTGATCAGCGCGTCGGGCGTGTCGTCCTCGATGATCCGGCCGTGCTCCATCACGAGCACGCGGTCGGCGATCGCGACGGTCGAGAGCCGGTGCGCGATGATGATCGCCGTGCGGTCGGCGAGCAGGGTCTGCAGCGCGTCCTGGATCATCCGCTCGCTCGGCATGTCGAGCGAGGCGGTCGCCTCGTCGAGGATCAGCACCGCCGGGTCGGCGAGGAACGCCCGGGCGAACGAGATCAGCTGCCGCTGCCCGGCCGACACGCGGCCGCCGCGCTTGTTGACGTCGGAGGCGTAGCCGTCTGGCAGCGCCTCGATGAAGGCGTCGGCCCCCACCGCGCGCGCCGCCGCCTGGATCTCCTCCAGCGACGCGCCGGGCTTGCCGAGCGCGATGTTGTCGGCGACGGTGCCCGAGAACAGGTACGCCTCCTGCGTCACCATCACGATGGCGCGGCGAAGGTCCTTGGGGTGCAGGGCACGCAGGTCGACGCCGTCGAGGCGGATCGAGCCGCGGCTCGGGTCGTAGAAGCGCGAGATCAGCTTGGCGAGCGTCGACTTGCCGGCGCCGGTCGTGCCGACCAGCGCGATCGTCTGCCCCGCCGGGATGTCGAGGGTGAAGTCGGGGAGGATCGTCTTTCCCCCGGCGTAGCCGAAGCGCACGTCCTCGAAGTGCACGTGCCCCTTGGCGGTCCACAGATCGACCGGCGTGGCCGGGTCGGGAACGGTGGGCTCCTCCTCGAGCACGCCCGAGACCTTCTCGAGCGCCGCGGTGGCCGACTGGTACGAGTTCACGAACATCGCGACCTCCTCCAGCGGGCTGAAGAAGTTGCGCACGTACATGACGACCGCCAGCAGCGTGCCGAGCAGCAGCGTGCCGTCGACGACGCGGAACGCGCCCCACAGCAGCACGATGCCCATCGTGACGTTCGCCATCAGGATGAGCCCCGGGTCGAGGATGCCGAACAGGTTCACGAGCCGCAGGTTGACGGCGCGGTACTCGGCCGACACCTCTCCGAACTGCTCGTCGTTGCGCTGCTCCTTGCGGAACGCCTTGACCGCGCGGATGCCGGTCATCGTCTCGACGAACTGCACGATGAGCCGGGCGCTCACCACGCGCGACATGCGGAAGCCCTTCTGCGACTCGATGTAGAACCAGCGCATCAGCAGCCACAGCGGCACGCCCATCGCCAGCAGCACGATGCCGCTGCGCCAGTCGAGCGCGAACAGCATCACCAGGGTGAACAGGCCGAACAGTGCGCCCTGCACGAGCTGATTCAGCCCGCCGTCGAGCAGCTCGCGGATCGACTCGAGGTCGCTCGTCTGCCGCGAGATGATGCGGCCCGAGGTGTACTTCTCGTGGAACTCGAGGCTCAGTCGCTGGGTGTGCCGGAAGATGCGGGTGCGCAGGTCGAACAGGATCGTCTGGGTGAGGCGGGCCGAGAGCACCACGAACCAGCCCATCAGGCCCGCCCCGGCCGCGCCGGTGACGAGGTACACGACGGTGACGCCGATCGCCGGCATCCACTGCATCTGCTCGACGGCGAGCGGGAGCGCGGTGTTGATGCCGTAGGCGATCAGCAGCGGGCCCAGCACCTGGAGCCCGGTCGCGACGACGATGACCACCCCGGTGAGCACGACGAGGCCGCGCATGGGAGAGATGAGCGAGCCGAGCAGCCGCAGCGAGCGCCGGCGGATCTGCCGGCTCTCGGCCTTGGTGTAGTCGTCGCGGTCTTCACCGCTGGTGCCGCGGACGGACGCGTCGGTCACAGGTTCACCTCTGCTTCGCGCTGGGCGAGATCGTCGGCCTCGAGGCTCGAGATCACGTGTCGGTAGATGTCGCTCTCGCGAAGCAGCTCGCTGTGCGTGCCGACGCCGACGACGCGGCCGGCGTCGAGCACCGCGACGCGATCGGCGAGGGCCACGGTGGAGGGCCGGTGCGCCACGATGAGCGCCGTTGTGGTCGCGAGCACGCGGCGCAGCGCCGCCTCCACGAGCGCCTCGGTGTCGACGTCGAGCGCGCTGAGCGGGTCGTCGAGCACGAGCACCGCCGGGCGAGCCGCGACCGCACGCGCGAGGGCGATGCGCTGCCGCTGGCCGCCGGAGAGGCTGAGCCCCTCCTCCCCCACCGCCGTGTCGACGCCGTCGGGCAGCTCGTAGGCGAAGTGCGCCTGGGCGATCTCGAGCGCCTCGCGCAGGGCGAGGTCGGCCTCGGGGCTGCGGATGTCGAGGTCGTCGCGGCCGATCAGCACGTTCTCGCGCACGGAGGCCGAGAACAGGGTCGCCTCCTCGAACGCCATGGCGATGTGGCCGCGCAGCTCGTCGAGCCGCAGCTCGCGCACGTCGACGCCGTCGAGCTCGACGCGGCCGCCGGTGACGTCGTAGAGCCGGGTCGCGAGGGTCGTCATCGTGGTCTTGCCCGAGCCGGTCAGCCCCACGAGCGCCATGGTCTCGCCGGGGCGCACGACCAGGTCGACGCCATCCAGCAGGTCGCGCTCGCCGGCCGCGGCATCCTGATACCTGAAGTGCACGTCGCGAAACGCGAGCTCGCCGCGCGGGTTCGCGATGGTCTTCGGATGCGCCGGATCGACGATGCTGTTGGGCTCCTCGAGCACCTCGAAGATGCGGTCGGTGGCGGTGCGCGCGTCGATGAGGAACGAGAACAGGAAGCCGAGCGATTCGATCGGCCAGCGCAGCGCCGTCGCCATCACGAAGAAGGCGAGCAGCTCGCCGATGGTCAGCTGACCGATCGACGAGAGATAGATGCCGGCCAGCAGGCACAGCGCGAACGCGACCATAGGCACGGCGTCGAGCCAGAACCACAGCAGCCCCACCTCGCGGCCCTTGCGCAGCTCGGTGGTGCGCAGGTCGTCGACCTGCTTGCGGAACTTCTGCAGGGCGTGCGAGCCGCGGCCGAAGGCCTTGAGCACGCGGATGCCGTGCACGCTCTCCTCGACGGCGGTGGCGAGGTCGCCCGCCTGGTCCTGGCTCATCCGCGCGAGCACGCCGTACTTGCGCTCGAAGCGGAAGCCGACCCACCACAGCGGGATCGACACGACGAGGAAGGTGGTGCCGAGCAGCCAGTGCCAGCGAAACAGCAGCACCGAGCCGATGATGATCGTCAGCAGGTTCACGACGAGCAGGATCGCGCCGAAGACGAGCCAGCGGCGGATCAGGCCGATGTCCTGCATCATCCGGCTCAGCAGCTGGCCGGACTGCCAGCGGTCGTGAAACGCGACGGGTAGCCGCTGCAGGCGGCGGTAGAACTGCTGGCGGATGTCGTACTCGACCTCCATGCCGGGGCGCAGCACGAACGCGCGGCGCAGGAAGACGAACAGCGCCTCGAGCACGCCGAGCCCGAGGATGCCCAGCGCCGCCCACACGATCAGCGTCGTGTCGCCCGAGGCGATGGGGCCGTCGACCGCGAGCTGCAGCACGATCGGGATGAGCAGCGTCATGGCCGCGGCGCCGAGCGCGGCGACGGCGCCGCCGATCAGGCGGGGCATCGCGGGCTTCGCGAACGGGAGCAGGCGTGCGAGGGCACGCGGCGTTGAGAGCCGCGGCGGGGGCGCAGAAGTCGAAGTCATGATCCTCGGGGCGCTCGTGGCGCGGAAGTCGTCGCCGCGGCCAGGTTGCCGCGACAGCCTTCCAGGATACGCGTCCGCTCCCCCGGCGCAAGCCGGTGCGCCCGTCCGTGCGGGCGCCGCGGCGAGGGCCGCCGCGTCAGCGAGCGGCCTCCCGGGCGAGCAGCGCGCGCTTGATGTCCGTCCCCCAGGCGTAGCCGCCGAGCGTGCCATCGGCCCGCAGCACCCGATGGCAGGGCACGAACAGCGCCGGCGCGTTGCGGGCGCAGATGGATGCCGCGGCGCGCACGGCGCTCGGGGCGCCGAGCGCCGCCGCGAACTCGCGATAGCTCAGGGGCTCTCCCGGCGCGATGCCCCGCAGCGCCGCCCAGCCCGCCTCCTGCAGCGCCGTGCCCCGCTGCAGGGCGGCCACGCCGTCGATCGCCGCGAGATCGCCCGCGTAGTAGGCCCGGGCCGCCGCGCCGCCCGCGGTCTCGGCCGGCACCCACGAGCTCGGGCGCAGCGAGGGGTGAATGCGCCGCACCACCGCCTCCTCGTCGGTCGACCATCCGGTCGCGAGCACGCGATCGGCGGCATCCGCGATCACGATGAGGGGGCCGTCGGGCGTCTCGACGCGCTCGATGCGCGCAGCGTGGTCTTGCATTGGGGTTCCTTTGCCTGCAGGCTCCGCTCGGAGCCGCGTGTCGGGTGGTGTGGGTGCGGCGCCGCATCTCAACAGGGTGCGACGGCTCGCCACAGGTGGGCCGTGAGGTAGCTGCGCCACGGGGCCGCGCGCTCGGCCCACGCCGTGAGCGCGGGCGCGGCGCTCGGCAGGCCCAGCCGACCGGCGCCGTTTCGCACCGCCGCGTCGCCGGGCAGGAAGACATCGGGATCGCCGGTGATGCGCATCCGCACGTAGTCGGCGGTCCAGGGCCCGATGCCCGGCAGCGCGAGCAGCGCGCGCCGCTGCGCCTCGTTGTCGTCGCCGAGCCCCAGGCGCAGCTCGCCCGATGCCAGCGCGGCCGCGGCGCCGGTGATCGCGCGGATGCGCGCCCGCGGCCCACGCAGCACCTCGTCGCCGCGCTCGGCGATCGCCGTCATGGTCGGGAACAGCCGGTCGATGCCCCCGTGGCTCTCGATGCGCTCGCCCAGGGCGTCGGTCAGGCCGGTCAGCGCCGTGCGCGCGGCGGCGACCGTGACCTGCTGACCCACCATGGCCTGAATCAGCAGCTCGTGCGGGTCGGTCGCGCCCGGCACCCGGATGCCGGGGCGCCGCGCGATGGCCGCGGCGAGCTCGGGATGCTTCGACAGCTCGGCATCGATGGCGAGGGGGTCGGCGTCGAGGTCGAACAGCCGGCGCGCCCGCGCGACCAGCGTGGGCAGGTCGCCGAGGGTCGTCAGCCGCGCGCGCAGGCGGATCCGCGGTGCCGCCGCGGACGCATCGAGCCGCAGCTCGAACCAGGCCGGGCCGCCGGGCAGCCGCTGCGCGCGGGCGAAGCTCGTCGGCGTCGCGACCATCGCGCCCGGGATCGCGCGCGCCCCCATCCACGCGAAGTTCGCGCGGGCATCGATCGGGCCGCGGTGCGGGAGCACGAGGTCGATGGCGCCCGCGGCCGCCGGCGCCGGCCCGCGCCGACGCGCCCGCAGCTGCATCGGCGTCATGTCGAACACCTCGCGCATCGTCTCGTTGAACTGGCGGATGCTGGCGAAGCCGGCCGAGAACGCGACATCCGCGATCGACAGCTCGGTGCCCACGGGCAGCATGCGCGCGGTGTGCGCGCGGTGCGCGCGGCTGAGCGCGAGCGGACCCGCGCCGAGCTCGGCGCTCAGCACGCGGGTGAGGTGCCGCGTCGAGTAGCCGAGCCGTGCGGCCAGGCCCGGCACCCCCTCGCGCTCGACGACGCCATCGGCGATCAGGCGCATCGCCCGGGCGGCGACGTCGCTGCGCACGTCCCACTCGGGCGAGCCCGGGGCCGCCTCCGGCAGGCAGCGCTTGCATGCGCGGTAGCCCGCCTCGTGCGCCGCGGCCGAGGTGGGATAGAAGGTGACGTTGGCGCGCTTGGGGGTGCGCGCCGGGCAGCTCGGCCGGCAGTAGATGCCCGTGCTGCGCACGGCGCTCACGAACTGGCCGTCGAAGCGCGGATCACGCGATTCGATCACCCGATACTGCTCGTCGAACGACATCGACGGACGCGAGCGGGTGAGCGGGGCCATCTGCTCAGCATGACACGGCGCCGCGGCATCCGCTAGCGGAAATCGGCCATCGCTGTGCGCCACGCTCCGCAGGGGCGCGAAGGCGCAGCCGCCGCGCGGGCGCGGGGCCGTCGAGGCCAACGCGAAGCGCCCGCCGCCTTCCGCCGAGCCGAAGCGAGGCGGGCGGGCGACGGGCGCCGGCGCGTCGAAGGACGCGGCCGCATCAGTGGAAGAAGTGCCGCTCCCCCGTGAAGAACATCGTCACGCCGGCCGCGCGGGCCGCCGCGATGACCTCGTCGTCGCGCACCGAGCCGCCAGGCTGCACGATGGCCTTCACGCCCGCGTCGAGCAGCACCTGCGGCCCGTCGGCGAAGGGGAAGAAGGCGTCGGATGCCGCGACCGAGCCCGCCGCGCGCGCACCGGCGCGCTCGACGGCGAGACGGCACGAGTCGACGCGGTTCACCTGGCCCATGCCGATGCCGACGGTCGCGTTGTTCTTCGCGAGCACGATGGCGTTCGACTTGACGGCGCGGCACGACTTCCAGGCGAAGATCAGGTCGGTCATGCCGGCGTTGTCGGGGCGCTCGCCGCTCACGAGCTCCCAGTTCACCGCGACCGAGTCGATGTCGGCGGCGAAGCGGTCGGCGTCTTGCAGCAGCAGACCGCCCGAGACGAGACGGACATCCATGCGCTCCTGACGCCAGTCGACCGGCAGCTGCAGGAGGCGGAGGTTCTTCTTCGCGCGGAACACCTCGAGCGCGGCCGGCTCGAAGCCGGGCGCGACGATGACCTCTGTGAAGATGTCCTTGAGGTTCTCGGCCATCTTGAGCGTGACCTCGCGGTTGGCCGCGATCACCCCGCCGAATGCCGAGGTCGGGTCGCACTCGTGCGCGCGCAGGTGCGCGCTGGCGATCGGGTCGACGGCCTTGGGCGCCGAGACGGCGATGCCGCAGGGGTTCGCGTGCTTGATGATCGCGACGGCCGGCAGCACCATGTCGTAGACCGTCCGAAGCGCCGCGTCGGCGTCGACGTAGTTGTTGTAGCTCATCTCCTTGCCCTGCAGCTGCGTCGCCTGGGCGATGCCGTGGCCGCCCTGGCGCGAGTAGAGCGCGGCGCGCTGGTGCGCGTTCTCGCCGTAGCGGAGCACCTGGAGGCGCTCGGCCTTGATCGTCAGCGACTCGGGCAGCGAGCGCGGGTCCTGCAGCGTGCCCTCGGCGAACCACGCGGCGACCGCGGCGTCGTACGCGGCGGTGTGCGCGAACGCGCGAGCGGCGAGCTCGCGGCGCTGCGCGAGGGTGCTGCCGCCGGCCTCGAGCCCCTCGATCACCGCGGGGTACGACTCGGGCGAGACGACGATGGCGACGTTGGCGTAGTTCTTCGCAGAGGCGCGCACCATCGCGGGGCCGCCGATGTCGATCTGCTCGACGACGTCGTCGCCCTCGGCGCCCGAGGCGACCGTCTGCACGAACGGGTAGAGGTTCACGATCACCAGTTCGAACGGCGCGATGTCGAGCTCGGCGAGCTGCTGCTCGTGCGAGGCGAGTCGCAGATCCGCGAGCAGGCCGGCGTGCACGCTCGGGTGCAGGGTCTTCACGCGCCCGTCGAGCGATTCGGGGAAGCCGGTGATCGCCGAGACGTCGGTGACGTCGATGCCGGCACCACGGATCATGGCCGCCGTCGAGCCGGTCGAGACGATCTCGATGTTCTGCGCGGCGATGACCGTCGCGAGCTCGACGAGCCCGGTCTTGTCGCTCACAGAGATGAGCGCCCGGCGAACGGGCACCATGTCGCGATCACGGAACAGGGACTTGTCGTGGCTGGGCCCGCTCATCTCGGTGCGGCTCCTTCGTGTTGGTGTCGGTTGAAACGAAAAACAGTCAGCTGGATGCCTCGGCCGACGCCGCGGCGAGGTCGATGTCGCCGCTCGCGATGCGCCGAACGACGTCGATCAGCAGGCGCCGCTCGACGGGCTTGATGCGCTCGTGCAGGGCGGCCTCGTCGTCGCCGGGCAGTACCGGGACCCGCTCCTGCGCGAGGATCGGCCCCGAGTCGACGCCATGGTCGACCACGATGACGCTCGCGCCGGTCTGGGCGACGCCGGCCGCGATCGCGTCGCGCACGCCGTGCGCGCCGGGAAACTCGGGAAGGTATGCCGGGTGCGTGTTGATGATGTTCGGCGCCCAGCGCTCGACCAGCTCGGCCGGCAGCAGCCGCATCATGCCGCTGAGCACCACGAGGTCGGGCTTCCAGGCGGCCAGCTGCACGCCCAGCTCGCGCCCCCACGCCTCGCGGCTCTCGAACTGGCGAAACGGCACGAGAAAGGTCGGGATGCCGAACTCCTCGGCATGCGCGAAGCCGGCGGCGTCGCGATCCGCGCCGACGGCGATGATGCGCGCCGGATAGTCGGGCGCCGAGGCGGCCTCGAGCAGGGCCCGGAGGTTCGATCCGGCACCGGAGATCAGAACCGCAACCGTCAGCACCCGGACAGTCTAGCGGCGCGGCGGCGCCTGCTCGCTCGCGCTGGGCTGGGCCTGCGCCCCGGTGACATCCGCCGGCGAGACGAGGGCGCGGCGCGCCGCATCGGGCGCGTCAGACGCGTCAGACGCGTCGAGCGCACCGGACGCACCGGACGCACCGCGCTCGTCGCGCCCGAGCGGGGTGAGCAGCGCGACCGCGGCGCCGAGCAGCACCTCGACGCCGAGCGCGAGCGCGAGCGGCCCGGGCTCCGGCCCCACCTGCACGAGCGCCCCGGGCCCGGCCGAGCCGGAGCTCACCAGCGCGATCAGCGCGCCCGCGCCGCCGACCAGCAGCGCGATGCCCAGCGCGATGACCAGTCGCGGCGAGGTGCGCTGGTCGAGGCCCGCGCGGGCGAGCGACGATCGGCACACCCAGCCGGCGAGGCCGCCCGCGGCGATCGGCAGCAGCACGACGACGAGGAACCAGGGCTCACCCGTCTCGGGGAGCGCGCCGAGGATCGGAATGGCGGGCACGAGGCCGAGCTGCGCGCCGACGGGCGAGACGACGGTGCCGGCGCCGAGCGCGAAGCCTGGACCCGCGACCCACGCGATCGCCCAGCCGATGAGCGTCGGCAGGTAGGCCGCCTGCCCGAGCGTGACGAGCGTGGCCCCGAGGGCATCCACGTGGGCCGCCTGGAACAGCGTGACGATGCGATCGCCGTGCAGGATCACCGAGAGCGCGGTCAGCAGCGCCCCGATGCCGACGATCGTCGCGATCGCGACGGCGAAGCCGCGGGCGATGAGCGGCACCACCTCGCGCCACGCGGGTGCGAAGCGCGCCAGCGACGAGCGCAGTCGATCGATGACGAAGCCATCGCCGACGCGCCACGCTGTGACGACCCCGCCGAGCAGCACGGCGCCGGCGTAGATCGCGGTCGGAAACACGATCGCGTGCCACAGCTCGTGCACGACCACGTCGTTCTCGGCGGTCAGCCCCACGGCGGTCGCCAGTGCGGCCGTGGTGACGGCGCCGCCGGCGAACCCGCTGAGCCAGGACCCCGCACGCGCCGCGCGCGCGCCCGATCTCGCGCCCATGGCCGCGGCGAGCGCCGCGAGCGCGAGCGGGGCGAGCGAGAGCGTGAAGCTCGAGGCATCCCCCGCGATGCCCAGCGCGATGGTGAGCGTCTCGGGCAGCGCGATCTGCAGCGGCACGAGATTGCCGAGCAGCCAGATGGATGCCGCAGACGGCCACAGCGCCGACCAATCGGCCGCGCCGCCGAATGCGACGATCCACAGGATCGTGAGGGGCACGAGGGCGAGCAGGAGGCCGATGGCCACGACGACGGCCGCGTCGAGCGCGGCGAGGAGGGAGACGATCAGGCGATGCATGCCCGAACGACCCTACCCGCGCGCGCTGACGCCGTGGCGAACCACACCGCGCGGGGGTCACGCCACGGCGCCGCCGGGGTGCGGCGTGGGCCCGCGGCCGCCCTCGAGCGCGGGCGCGCCGGGCATTGAGCGGCGGATGCCTCGGCGCTATGGTGTGCTCACATCCGGGCAGACCTCGAACGGGGCGATGATGGCGATCAGAGCGAGCCTGACCATCGGCAGAGCACCGCAGCCGGCGCCGCAGCCGCTGCCACCGGCGGGCGAGCCGCCGGGCGGCGACGTGCTCGAGCTGCGGGTGCACGGGGTCAACAACACGACCGCGTTCGACCTGCTCGATCTGCGGCCCTCGGAGGTCGAGCTGGTGGCCGGCGACAGGCTCGGCAGCTTCTGGCGGCCGACCGCGGCCGCGGCCCAGACGCACACGCCCGGGCAGCGCGGATTCGTGCCGCCGGGCATCACCCGCGAGGCGTATTCCTGGGGCGGCATGGTGCGCACGACGCCGAACGTCGGCGACGCCGGACCGCTCTCGATCATCGCCGGCGGCGTCGCGCGCATCTTCTACGCGCTCCTGCTCCCGTTCGGGATCGCCAACGCCGTGCAGTGGAGCTGGCGGCTGCCCGAGGCATCCACCGCGGAGCGCCACGGCTTCTTCGCCGGCTCGACCCGCGTGTTCGGCCTCCTGCTGACGCTGCTGTTCGTCTGCACCGCGGCATCGCTGAGCCTCGACCTGCTCGCCGTGCAGTGCCTGCCCGACACCACGGCCTGCGAGCCGGTCGCCGCGCTCCTGACCCCGTTCGCCGAGTGGGCCGAGGGCCCGCGCCTCGCGATCTTCTCGCTCGGCCCGGCGATGGCGGTGGGGGCGCTCTGGATGCTCTCGCACGTGTCGCGCCTGCGATACGACGTGCTGCCGGGCATCGCGACCGATCCCGCGGGCGACGCGCTGCGCGACGCCGAGGTGGCCATGCTGCAGGCTCGAGGCCCGGCACCCGTCCCGCCCACGGGGGTCGGCGGGCGGCCGGCGCCTCCCGCGAGTCCCGCGCTGCTCGCGGCCCCCGGGTTCTGGTCGAACCGGCTGAGCCGCCATCTCGCCGCGATCCACCTCGCGGCCGGGCTGCTGCTGACCTCGGCGATCACGAGCGGCCACGCGGTCATCGCCTGGCACACCGGCTGCGACGGGGTCGGCGGCGTGTTCACGAGCGGATGCCTCGCCCCGGCGTTCGCGGCGGCCGACTGGACCTTCTGGCTCTTCGGCACCCTCTGGGCGCTGAGCGTGCTCGGCCTCGTGCTCTCGGCGGTCGCGGCATACCGCACCCGCACGATGGGCATCGTGCCCGAGGAGGAGGCGAGCACGTTCGACGGCGTTCGTCGCCTCGCGCGCCTCACCAGCGCCTGGCTGCTGGCGCCGGCGTGCCTGCTGTTCGTGCTCGGGCTGGGAGCGCTCGGCACGCTCGGCCCCGCGGGCCCGGGCACGCCCACCCGCATGGTCGGCGTCGGGCTGATGCCGCTGCTCATCGTGGTGCTGCTGGCCGCGATCGCGGTCGGCGGGCTGTTCTGGCGCGGCCGCGGCGAGCGACGTCACACCGCCTGGGGCGGCTGCGCCCCGGCCGTGCTCATGGCGCTCGCCCTCGCGGTCGCCATCGGCGCGAGCTGCATCGTCGTCGTGACGATCGGCGACTGGCTCAACGGCGCGGCCGGTGCCGCGCAGCTCGCGAGCGACCTGCCCGGGCTGAGCGTGTCGAGCACCTACCTGGCGCTGGGCACCAGCCTGATCCTCGGTCTCCTGCTCGGCATGCTGATCACGGCGGTCTGGATGATCGCCTCGCGCAGCACGCGCCACCGCGCGATCGCGTGGCGGGCTCCCGTCGCGCCCGACCCGCGCGAGGAGGCACCGGCGGATTCGCGACCGATCGCGCCCACCGCCCACGGCGTGCTGCCGGTCTCGCCGGTAGCGCTGACCAATCGCGTGCTCGCAAAGCGCGCGGGCGCCGCGCGCGCCCACCTGGCCGAGGCCGGCGTGAGGCTGGTCGCGTTCGGGATCGCCGCGGGCCTGCTCGCCGGCATCGTGTGGGGCGTGTACGGCCACCTCGCCGACGACGCGCTGCTGCGCCACGTGCCCTGGATCGGCACGGTGCTGGTCGCCACGCTGATCTCCTTCGCCGCGCCGGTGCTCGCGGTGCTCGGGGTGGTGCTCGTCGCCGCGCTCGTGAGCGGCACCGTGGGCCGCGGCGAGCGCCCGCTCGGCATCGTCTGGGATGTCGTGTGCTACCTGCCTCGCACCGGTCACCCGTTCGGGCCGCCCTGCTACGCCGAGCGCGCCGTGCCCGAGATCGCGGGGCGCCTGTTCGAGTGGCTGAGCGCGAGCCCCGCCCGGCGCGCCGTGCTCTCTGCGCACAGCATGGGCGGCGTGCTCGCAGTCTCGGCGCTGGGCATCCTCGCGAGCCACCCCGACACCGCAGCCGCCCTGCCGCGGATCTCGCTGCTCACCTTCGGCGTGCAGCTACGGGCGTTCTTCGGCCGCATCTTCCCCGAGCTGCTGGGCCCCGGCGTGCTCGGCACGCGCCCGAGCCTCGGGCCAGGCCTCGGCACGCTGCCCTGGCGCGCGCCCGACCCCTGGGCGCGCGACTTCGACGCCGAGATGGATGCCGCGAGGCGGGGTGCGCCGGGACTGTTCGCGGATGCCCCGGCCGCGGCAGGCGCGACGCACACCGGCCGCATGACCGGCACGCTGCTGCGCCACGGTACGGCGGGTGCGGGCGTGCGCTGGGTGAGCCTGTGGCGACTCACAGACCCCCTGGGCTTTCCGGCGATGAGCACCGTGCCGAACACGGTGGACCGCTTCGCCGAGGAGGTGGACCCGAGCGGCTACATGGTCGACATCGCGACGCACGGCGCGTACTACCGCACCCCGAGCTATCGGGAGGCGCTCGTCGAGCTCGCAGGGCGCTGAACGCGCGCGGCCGTCCCCGCCCGCACTGAAACACACCGCTGCCGTCGAAACACAGTCGGTGCCACTGTGTCTCGAAGGGGACGGTGTGTTTCACCGGGTGAGCGCGCGGCGCGGGCTGGGCGCGGCGCACCGGGAGCACCGGGAGCACCGGGAGCACCGGGAGCACCGACAGTGTGGCATCGCCGGCGCTGTGGCGGCGCGCGGCGATCGACGCGCTCGCGGGCGGCCGAGTACGCACTCCGTGCATTCGCCCCCCCCGCACCGAAACACACTGCTGACAGCGAAACACGGTCGGTGCCGCTGTGTCTCGAAGGGGACGGTGTGTTTCACCGGGTGAGGGCGCGCGGCGCGAGCGGAGCGAGCGAGCGGGCGGGCGGCGCGAGCGGGCGGGCGGCGCGAGCGGGCGGGCGGCGCGAGCGGGCGGGCGGCGCGAGCGAGCGCGGGCGAGGGATGCCGCGGCACGACCCGCACCAACGCACAAGCGGGACACACCCCGAAGGACGTGCCCCGCTGTGCGTCAATGCGACAACTACAGCCCGGCGATGATCTCGCGCATCAGATCCGCGGTCTCGGACGGCGTCTTGCCGACCTTGACGCCGGCGGCCTCGAGGGCCTCCTTCTTCGCCTGCGCGGTGCCCGCCGAGCCCGAGACGATGGCGCCGGCGTGGCCCATCGTCTTGCCCTCCGGCGCGGTGAAGCCCGCGACGTAGCCGACGACGGGCTTGGTCACGTGCGCCTTGATGTACTCGGCCGCGCGCTCCTCGGCGTCGCCGCCGATCTCGCCGATCATCACGATCGCCTTGGTGTCGGGGTCTGCCTCGAACGCGGCAAGCGCATCGATGTGCGTCGTGCCGATGATCGGGTCGCCGCCGATGCCGATCGCAGTCGAGAAGCCGATCTCGCGCAGCTCGTACATCATCTGGTAGGTCAGGGTGCCCGACTTCGAGACGAGGCCGATCGGTCCCTTGCCGGCGATGGTGGCGGGCGTGATGCCGGCGAGCGCCTCGCCGGGCGTGATGATGCCAGGGCAGTTCGGGCCGATGAGGCGCGTCTTGCTGCCCTTCGACTGGAGGTAGGCCCACGCCTCGGCGGAGTCGCCCACGGGCACGCCCTCGGTGATCACGACAAGCAGCGGGATCTCGGCGTCGATGGCCTCGATCATGGCGTCCTTGGTGAAGGCGGGCGGCACGAAGGCCACCGAGACGTTCGCGCCGGTCTGCGCCATGGCCTCGGCGACGGTGGCGAACACGGGCAGCTCGACGTGCGAGCCATCGGCCGCGGTGTGCCGCACCTTGGTGCCGGCCTTGCGCGCGTTGACGCCGCCGACGACCTGCGTGCCGGCCTTGAGCATGAGGGCGGTGTGCTTGGTGCCCTCGCCGCCGGTGATGCCCTGGACGATGACCTTGGAGTCGCTGTTCAGAAAGATAGACATTGCTTCAATTTCCTCTTCGGATGTCTCGGGCGGGCTCAGGCGTTCGCGAGCGCGGCGGCCTTGTCGGCGCCCTCGTCCATGGTCGCGGCCAGGGTGACCAGCGGGTGGTTGGCCTCGCTCAGGATCGCGCGGCCCTCCTCCACCTTGTTGCCGTCGAGGCGCACGACTAGCGGCTTGCTGGCTGCGGCGCCGAGCTCGGCGAGCGCGCCGACGATGCCGCGGGCGACGGCGTCGCAGGCGGTGATACCGCCGAAGACGTTGACGAACACGCTCTTGACCTGCGGGTCGCCGAGGATGACGTCGAGGCCCGCGGCCATGACCTCGGCCGAGGCGCCGCCGCCGATGTCGAGGAAGTTGGCGGGCTTCACGCCGCCGTGGCGCTCGCCCGCGTAGGCGACGACGTCGAGCGTCGACATCACGAGGCCCGCGCCGTTGCCGATGACGCCGACCTCGCCGTCGAGCTTGACGTAGTTGAGGTCGTTCTCCTTCGCCTTGGCCTCGAGCGGGTCGGCCGCGGCCTTGTCTTCGAGCAGCGCGTGCCCGGGGTGACGGAAGTCGGCGTTCTCGTCCAGGCTGACCTTGCCGTCGAGCGCGATGATCTCGCCCTCCTCGGTGAGCACGAGCGGGTTGACCTCCACGAGGGTGGCGTCCTCGTTCTTGTAGACGCTGTAGAGCTTGACGAACACGTCGCTCACCTTGTCGACCAGCTCAGGTGCGAAGCCGGCGGCCTCGGCGATGGCGACGGCCTTGGCCTTGTCGATGCCCGTGAGCGGGTCGACGTCCACGCGGGCGAGGGCCTCGGGCCGCTCGACGGCGAGCTCCTCGATCTCCATGCCGCCCTCGACGCTGCACAGCGAGAGGTAGGAGCGGTTGGCGCGGTCGAGCAGCACCGAGAAGTAGTACTCCTTGTCGATGCGCGCGCCCGCGGCGACCATGACCCGCTGCACGACGTGGCCCTTGATGTCGAGGCCGAGGATGGCCTTCGCCGCCTCGTAGGCCTCGTCGGCGTTCTTGGCGACCTTGACGCCGCCGGCCTTGCCGCGACCCCCGGTCTTGACCTGCGCCTTGACGACGACGACGCCGCCGAGCTTCTCGGCCGCCGCCCTCGCCTCCTCAGGCGTGTCGGCGATGATGCCGGCGAGCACCGGCACCTCGTACTTCTCGAACAGGTCCCTGGCTTGATACTCGTAAAGGTCCACGTGATTGTCCTCACCGCGACGGGCGCGTGATGTTTCCGGTGTGTTGGTGGGTGCGCCCGCCAGAGAGATGTCCCGGCAGGCGCGGGGTTGTCGATCGTTTCGACCACCCTCCAGTCTACTGCGTGGCCCGAAGCGCCGCTCTGGTGCGCCCGGAGTAACGTCGCCTGTGTGAGCGACATTCCAGCAGGCACCGCGGGCCCCACACCACCCAGTCGCACGGCGGTGGTCGCCGCGGCTATCGACCTCTTCGCCGCGAACGGCTTCGAGGCCACCTCGGTCGACGAAATCGCGCGCGCCGCGGGGATGTCTCGCAGCACCTTCTTTCGCCAGTTCGGCGGCAAGGATGATGTCATCTTCGCCGACCACGAGGTGCTGATCAAGAGGCTTCGCACCTTCCTCGACGCGGGGCATCCAGACCCGTGGCTCGCGGTGTGCGAGGCGACGAAGCTCGTGTTTCGGCACTTCTCCGTCGACCCGGAGCTCGCCCGCCGGCGCTACCAGGTCGTGCGCCAGACCCCCGCGCTGCGCGACCGCGAGATCGTGACCGTGTTTCGATACTCGCGACTGTTCGATGAGTACCTGCGCCGCGAGGTGCCGGGGCTCGATCCGCTCGACGCCGTCGGGTTCACCGCCCTCGTCACGGCCGCGCACAACCACGTGCTGCGCCGCCTGCTGCGCGGCGGGCGCGCGGTGCCGATGTCGGCGCTGCAGAGCGCGCTCGACGACGCGATGCGCCGCTTCGGCGTGGGCGCGCCGGGTGAGCGGGATGCCTCGGCCGAGGAGCAGATCGTCGTCGCGGTCTTCCCCCGCTCGATGCCTCGGGCCTAGGTCGCGCGGCGCCTGGGCGAGTCGATCTGAGCGGAGTCGGCCTGAGCCGCCGGCGCAGGCGGAGGTGCGGCGGAGGCGCGACGGCGCCGGACACAGCACTGCCGGGGCGATGTGGCCTCGCCCCGGCAGCAGCATCCTGTGGGCTAGCGGGCGCGCCCGCCGCCGTCGATGACGAGCGTCTGGCCGGTGATCCAGCCCGCGTCCTCCGAGAGCAGGAACGCGACCGGGCCCGCGACGTCGGCGGGAACGCCGATGCGCTTGAGCACGTATCCCACGGCGACGTCGGCCTCGCGGCCCTCGTACAGCGCCTTGGCGAAGTCGGTCTTGATGACGGCCGGCGCGACCGCGTTCACGCGGATGTCGGGGCCGAGCTCGTTGGCGAGCTGGATCGTGAGGTTCACCACGGCGGCCTTGGAGACGCCGTAGAACGCGATCCCGGGGCTGGCCGAGAATGCCGACATCGACGAGAGGTTCACGATCGAGGTCGACAGGCCCGCGGCGACGGCGTCGCGGGTCCACTCCATCATCGCGACGACGTTCACTCCGAGGATCTTCTGCACGGCGGCCGGGTCGGTCTGCAGCAGCGGGCCGTAGACGGGGTTGATGCCGGCGTTGTTGATCAGGTGGTCGATCCGGCCGTGACGCTGCGCGATGTGCTCGAACACGCGCGCGCGGTGTTCGGCGTCGTCCGCCTTTCCGGCGACGGCGCTGGCGCGCTCGCCGAGCGTCGCGACCGCCTGGTCGAGCGATTCCTGCTTGCGGCCCGTGATGACGACGGACGCGCCCTCGTCGACCAGACGCTGGGCGATGCCCAGTCCGATCCCGCGGCTGCCTCCGGTGATGAGGGCGACTTTGCCTTCAAATCTCTGCACAATGGCTCCAATCGTTCCAGCCAGTATGCGCACACCGCCGCGGCAATCCCCGTTTATGTCTTCGGCGAGCGCCCGCGCGCGTCGCGCTCGCTCGGCCCCTTCCTCGCCCGGCTCGGCTGCACGCGCGGCGGCTCGCCCGGCATCTTCGGGTAGTCGGGCGGGAACGGCAGCTCGCCGAGCCCGGCGGCGAGGTCGCGCTCCCACCACCGCAGGAGCGTCTCGATCTCGCCCGCGCCGCGGCCGGCGTCGGCCCAGGGGTCGCCCTGCGCACGGAGACGCTCCGGAACGGTGCGGATGGTGAACTCGCGCGGGTCGATCTCGGCCAGCTCCTCCCAGGCGATGGGGGTCGAGACCGGCGCGTGCGGCAGCGCCCGCGGGCTGTATGCCCCGGCCATCGTGCGGTCGCGGCACGCCTGGTTGAAGTCGACGAAGATGCGCTCGCCGCGCTCCTCCTTCCACCAGCTCGTGGTCACCCGGCGCGGCATCCTTCGCTCGAGCTCGCGCGCCGCCGCGATCACCGCGTGGCGCACGTCGAGAAACTCGTGCGCCGGGACGATCGGCGCGAACACGTGGATGCCGCGATTGCCGGAGGTCTTCAGCCTGGGCTCGAGGCCGGCCTCCCTCAGCACCTCGCGCAGCTCGGTCGCCGCGGGCACCGCCTCGGCGAAGCCGGTGCCCGGCTGCGGATCGAGGTCGATCCGCAGCTCGACGGGGGTGTCGGTGTCGCCGGCGAGCGAGGCCCACGGGTGAAACACGACCGTGTTCATCTGGACCGCCCACACGATCGACGCCGGCTCGGTCAGCACGATCTGCGGATGCCTCCGCCCGCTCGGGTACGTGACCTCCACCTGCTCCAGGTAGTCGGGCGCGCCCCGGGGCGGATTCTTCGAGAAGAAGCCCTCGCCCGCAACCGTGTCGCCGAAGCGCTCGAGCGAGACGGGCCGCCGGCCGTTCGCCGCGAGAAACGGGGCCGACACCTGCATGAAGTACTCGGCAAGCTCGAGCTTCGTGATGCCCGCCTCGGGAAAGACCACCCGGTCGGGGCTCGACAGCGCCACCTCGCGATCGCCGTGCGGCCCGGCGACGGTCAGGGCGGTGCGCGCGCTCGGCATGCGGCGGGCCGTCAGCTCTCGAGCAGCTCGTCGAGCCGCTCGTATCCTTCGCGCAGGCCATCCGCCGCGCCCTGCGCCATCATTCCCTCCATCGCCGCTACCGTGCCGAACACGCTGTGGTCGACGATGCGCGCGCGCCCGTCGGGCAGCTCCTCGAAGCGCAGCACGTCCATGCTGACCTCGTCGGGCGCGCCGTCCCACTCGAACGTCTGGATGATGATCTCGTTCTCGCGCACGGTGTGGAACACGCCGCGGAAGGCGTAGCGGTTGCCTTCGGCATCCACCTGCTCGTAGGCGTATCCGCCGCCCGAGCGAAAGTCCCAGTGGGTGACCGTGGTCTCAAGGCCGCGGGGCCCGATCCAGCTGCGGTACATCTGCGCGTCGGCGTGCGCTCGGAACACCGCGCCGACCGACGCGTCGAACTCGCGGGTGATCTCGGCGTACGGCTGCCCGGGCGTGGTGACGATGACAACGGGGTGGCTCATGATCGCTCCTCCTCCCCTTCGCCGGCCGGGCCTGCCTGGCCGGCGAGGGATGCCGGGGCCGCCGTCGCAGCCGCGACCGCGCGCGCCCGGCAGAGTGCACGATATGCCTGCCGGGGCGGAGGCACAAGCCCCTGTGCGGCGCGCACGGCGCGGCGCAGGTCGCACCCGGCGCGCACGGCGCCGTGCACGTCACGCCCCGGCGCACCTGCCATCGGGCGTGACGGGTCGTGACGTGCTCACTCGCGCGGCGCGTCGCCGCTCTCGGCGGGCGGCGGTGCGCCGGGCGCGTCGGGCGCATCGGCCGCCTCGGCGTTCGTGTCGGCAGCCGCCTCGGCCTCCGCATCGCCCGCGAGCACCAGCAGGGGCGCGAGGGCGTCGCGGCGCAGCTGGATGTACGGGCCGCCCGGGTCGATGACGACACCAGCGAGCTCGGCGTGGTCGTGCAGCACGCGGGCCAGCTGCGCGGCCGGGAACGGGAGCGCGCGATCACCCCGACCGAGCGCGGCGACCTCGAGCGGGTGCGAGAACACCTCGACGAAGCGCTCGCCCTGCGCGTTGCGCGATTCGGCGATGCCCATGCGCTGTTCGGCATGCGCGCCCTCGGCGGCCTTGCCGTTGATGGCCACCCACAGCGGCGCCTCGCGCATCGCGCGCACCACGTCGTCGGGAGTGCGCTCGGTGCGGGTCGCCTGCAGGAGCGATTTGATGCGGGCCTGCGGGTCTGCCTCGTCGAATGCCTTCTGCAGCAGCTCGCGGGGCAGCACCGCCCGCGCGGGGGCCGAGGCCTGGTCGAGCACGACGCCCTGGTAGTCGCCGCTGTTCAGCACCGCGCGGATGGCGTGGCCGACCGGCTGCGCCATCGCCGTGTTGCCGAGGCCGTCGTTCCGGGCGCCCGCCTCGCCGAGCGCGCGCCCCGAGCTGTAGAGCATCACGAACTTGCGGCCCTCGCCGTCGGTGATCATGGCCAGCGGCATCGGGCCGCCCTGTGCGAGGCCCTCGCGCGCCGCATCGGGCACGCGCAGAAACACGTGCCCCTGCATGAGCTGGCGCATGACGTTGAGCAGCTCGGTGCCGCTCGGGCGCTCGCCGAGCGCGGCGAGCGCCTCGCGCAGCAGCACGTTGTCGCGAATGCCCGCGACCGTCTCGGGTGAGGTGGATGCCGCGGGCCGCTGCCGCGCCGGCTTGGCCTGCGCCGCCCCAGGGGCGGCTGTCGGGGGCGTGGCGGTCAGTGGTGTGGCGGTCAGTGGTGTGGCGGCAGGTGCCGGCGCTGAGCCGAGCAGCTCGGCCGCCGTGTCGCCGGCGGGCGCCGCGACGGCGGACGTCGGCATCGCCGGGCCCGCCGGGGCGCCCAGGCCGCGGAACACCGAGACGCCGATGCTCACCTCGGGCGTGGCCGTCTCGGGTGCGGGCGATGCGGGTGCAGGCGCTGCGGGTGCCGGCGCTGCGGTCGTCGAGTCGTCGGCAGATCCGGCGGCGTCGGCTGCCCTGGCCACGGCCCTTTCGCGCTCGGAATCCTGTGGCGAGGGCGTCGCCGACTGCTCGCCGCGGTCGTCGTTGCGCTTGCGGCGTTGAAACAGGGCCATGCGTCAAGGCTAGCCGCGCCGCGGCGGGAATTGCCCGCGCGGCTAGATCTTGGCGATGGGGGCGATCTTGATCAGGAGTTTCTTTGTGCCGGCCGTGTCGAATCGCACGTGCGCGACGCGCTTGGCGCCCTCGCCGGTCACCGCATCCACCCGGCCCTCGCCGAAGTCGTCGTGGCGGATGCGATCCCCCGGCTCGAGGGTCAGGTCGCCGTTGTCGCGAACCTTCGCGGTGATCCGGTTCGGAAACTCGCCTGTCCGGCGCGGCGCGCCGAGGTTCGCCGAGGCGCCCTCGGGCAGCGGGCGGATGCCCCACGACTCGCCGGTTCTCGAGCCGGAGCCGGCGCGCCCGCCCGAGCCGCCGTATCCGCCCGAACCCCCGGAGCCACCCCGCGAATTCAGCGCGCGCGAGCGCGTGCCGCCGCGCGAGTTCACGTCGCCCGGGGTCTGCCGCCAGTCGATGAGGCCGACCGGGATCTCCTGCAGGAAGCGGCTCGGCATCGCGGCGCTGACCTCGCCGAACTGCGCGCGGGTCATGGCGAGGGTGAGGTAGAGCCGCTGCCGCGCGCGGGTGATGCCGACGTAGAACAGGCGCCGCTCCTCGGCGGGCCCGCCCGGCTCGTTCGCCGAGATGCGGTGCGGGATCAGCTCTTCTTCGACGCCCGTGACGAACACCGTGTCGAACTCGAGGCCCTTCGCCGTGTGCAGGGTCATCAGCGAGACGACGCCGCTCGAGTCGTCGATCTCGTCGGCCGCCGCGACCAGCGCGACGTCGGTGAGGAAGTCGATCAGCGTGCCGTCGGGCGTGGTGCGCGCGAAGTCCTTCGCGACGACCACGAACTCCTCGAGGTTCTCGACCCGGGCCTCGTCCTGCGGATCGCGGCTCGCCCGCAGGGCATCGAGATACCCCGACTTGTTGAGCAGGAGCGAGAGCCCGTCGGCGACGGAGGAGGCCGGCGGCACCTCGCCGCCCGGCGGAATCATCAGCGCGGTCGCCTCGTCGAGCAGCGCGTCGAGCTGGGCGATCGCGCCCGAGAGCTTGGGGCCGAGCCCGAGCGCGGCGGGGTCGCGCAGCGCGTCGCGGAAGGTGATGTCGGCCCGGTCGGCGATGCCCTGGATCGTCGTCTCGGTCACGGCGCCGATGCCCCGGCGCGGCCGGTTCAGGATCCGCCGCACCGCCATGGTGTCGGCCGGGTTCGCGACGGCGACCAGGTACGCCAGCGCGTCTTTGATCTCGGCGCGCTCGTAGAACTTGGTGCCACCCATGATCTTGTAGGGCACGGCCGAGCGGATGAAGATCTCCTCCAGCGCGCGCGTCTGCGAGTTGGTGCGATAGAACACGGCCATCTCGCTGTACGCGACGCCCTTGGCGCGCAGCGCGTCGATCTCGTCGGCGATGAACTGCGCCTCGTCGTGCTGCGAGTAGCCGGTGAAGCCGATGATCGGCTCGCCGTCGCCGACATCGGTCCACAGCTTCTTGTCTTTGCGGTCGAAGTTGTTGCCGATCACGGCGTTCGCCGCGCTCAGGATGTTCTGCGTCGAGCGGTAGTTCTGCTCGAGCAGCACCACCTTCGCGCCCGGGAAGTCGCGCTCGAACTCGCTGATGTTGCGGATGTCGGCGCCGCGGAAGGCGTAGATCGACTGGTCTGAGTCGCCGACGACCGTGAGGGATGCGGCATCCATCACCGGCAGCAGCATCGCGGGCGACTGCTCGTGGGCCGGGATGCGATCCTCGATCGGGCGGGTGAGCTCGTGGATCAGCGCGTACTGGGCGTGGTTCGTGTCTTGGTACTCGTCGACGAGGATGTGCCGGAAGCGGCGGCGATACGTGTCGGCCACCTCGGGGAACGCGCGGAACAGGAACACGGTCTGCGCGATGAGGTCGTCGAAGTCGAAGGCGTTCGCCCGGCGCATCTCGCGCTGGTACGAGCCGAAGATCTCGAGGAACACCCGCTCGACCGGGTCGCTCATGTTCGCCTGGCGGGCGAACGACTCGGCGTCGGCGAGCTCGTTCTTGAGCTTCGAGATGCGACCCATCACCGACGAGACGGTCAGCCCGTACGAGTCGGCCTCGTGCTGCTTGACCAGGCGCTTGATCAGCGCCTTCGAGTCGCCCGAGTCGTAGATGGTGAACGACTTGGTGAATCCGAAGCGCTCGGCCTCGCTGCGCAGGATGCGCACGCACGCCGAGTGGAACGTCGAGATCCACATGCCCCGGGATGCCTGGCCGATGAGCTGCTCGACGCGCTCGCGCATCTCGGCGGCGGCCTTGTTGGTGAAGGTGATCGCGAGGATCTGGCTCGGCCACGCCTCGCGATTCTGGATGAGGCCGGCGATCCGGTGGGTGAGCACCCGCGTCTTGCCGGAGCCCGCGCCGGCGACGATCAGCAACGCTGGGCCGCGGTACTCGACGGCCTCGCGCTGGGGCGGATTCATGCCCGCAAGCAGGTCGTTCGAGAGGAGGCTCATGATCCCTCAAGTCTAAGCTCGACCCCCGACACCGGCGGGCGCTGCCGCGGGTGCGCCCCGCCCGGGCGCGGGTGCAGCGCGCGGGCTCGTCAGGCCCGCCGCGGGCTCTCAGCCTGGTCACGGCGCGGGAATGGTTGGATGATCGCATGCGCACCGTGTTGAACATCATCTGGCTCGTGCTCTCGGGCTTCTGGCTGTTTCTCGGCTACATCGCGGCGGGCATCCTGCTGTGCATCCTCATCGTGACGATCCCATGGGGCATCGCCTCGTTCCGCATCGGCGTGTACGCGCTCTGGCCGTTCGGCCGGCAGATCGAGTCGAAGCCGAACAGCGGCGCCTGGTCGTTCCTCGGCAACGTGGTGTGGTTCATCCTCGCCGGCTGGTGGCTCGCCCTCGCGCACATCGTCTCCGGCATCGCGCTGTGCGTCACCATCATCGGCATCCCACTCGGGATCGCCGACTTCAAGATGGTGCCGATCTCGCTCATGCCGCTTGGAAAGGTCATCGTCGAGCGACCCGGGACGTATATCTGAGCCTGGGCGCCGGGCGTGGGCTGCGACCGAACTGACGCCCGGTCGGCACTCGGATGCGGCATCCGCCCGCTCGCCGAGCTCGCTGTGGATCGTGGCCGACGACACCCGTCGCGATCTCGCCGCCACGTGGATCGGCACGCTCACCCCGGGTGCGGCCGTCGCGTACCTGGGTCTGCTGCTGGGCCTGCTGCTGCTCATCGGCAGTCTCGGTGCGCTGATTCGGCGGGCCCAGCGCGGGAGCGCGTAGGCGCGGACTTCCTTTCCCCATGCAGCGCGTCGACAGTGCATTCATCGGCGACAAGATGTCGGGAATGCGGTGAGATGACACTAGATGTCACGCCCGAGCGGCCGCGTCGAGATCACCCAGGCGACATTGCCATGACACTTTCCTGGCCGGGGTGAAGCTGGGGACTTGAACTCCTACCTTCACGTTGCAAAGCCGATGCGACTTTCTCTAGGTTTGGTTGGGGGGGTGCGGGCACTGGAGTCCAACGTGCATTCGGCACGACCCCCGACGGTTCCACCTTCGGTGTCTGCAGTGCGCCTGGGTTTCGATGGGAGCACGACACATGCCGATGGACATCCCCGCAGCGCGCCGCATGCGCCGCATCCGATCGTTCGTGGCGATGCTCGCGACGGCATCCGTCGTCATGGTGTCCGCCGTCTTCGTGAGCCCGGCCATCGCCGCCCCGCCGGTGTCGAGCGGCGGCACGCCCTTCACCGGTGTCGAGGTGGAGGCGACGGGGTCCGACATCCTCGCGGCGGGCGTGGGCACAGTCTCGGTGACCGCACGCAACACGACCACTGGGCCGCTCTACAACGGCACCGTTGTCGCGGTCCTCCCGCTCGGGGTCACGTACGTGCCCGGATCGTCGCAGCCGGGGCCCCCGAATGCTCCGGGTGAGCCCCAGGTTCGGCTCCAGGCGCTCGATCCCGACAACCCGACCGAGCTCTCGCAGGTGCTCGTCTGGTCTAACATCTCCGATCTTCCCCTCGGTGCAGAGCTGGATCTGGGCTTCTCCGTCGAGGCCGACAATGCGCTCTTCCCGGTGGGATCGACGGTCACGATCGACGCGGGCGTCTACGCGAACAGCGACCCGCGACTGGTGCCCGCGGTCACGATCCCGACGGACGGAACCCCTCCCGTCATCTCCCGTGCGACCGCGGGCGGTGACGACAGCGTCGATTTGGCGATCACGGCGCTGCGGCTCTCGAAGAGCAATCTCGAGGCCGAGCAGGAGGTCTACCGCGGCGAGGCGAACACGACGCGGTACTCGCTGACCGTGACCACGGCCGAGCAGGCGGGCACCGACGGTGTCGTGGTCGTCGACCGTGTGCCCGGCCACTTCCAGGTGCTGGACTGCGAACTCGGTGACCCGGCGTTTTCCTGCGACATCGCCTACGTGACCGTCGACGGTGAGGACTTCACCGAGCTCACCTGGAACCTCGGTGACCTGCCCGCCGACACGTCGGTGACGCTCACCTACTCGGCGTTTGTCGGGCTGCAGGAGATCACGGCACCCGACGGCGACGCCGACGGAGCGGCCACCCGCCCGGGGCCGACCGGAACGCCTGTCGAGAACACCGCCGACGCATCGGGGACGTACGGCGGCTCGGTCGCCGAAGGCACCACCACTGCGATCGGTGTGTCGGCCAGCACCACGGTGACGATCCTCGATGTCGGTATCGTGAAGACCACCTCCGCCCCCGAGTTCTTCGCGGGCGAGACCACGACGTTCAGCCTGGCGATCCGCTCGAGCGAGTACATCACCACCTCCGGGATCGTCGTCACCGACTCCCTCCCCGACGGACTGTGCCCGATCGTCCCCGCAGGGGTGGCCACGAGCGGATCGTGGCCCGTGGAGTGCCCTGCACCGGGTGGCGCGGGGGATGTGACCGGCGGGGCGATGACCGAGGCCGTCGCGAACGCGGACGGCACGTTCACCCTCACCTTCGCGGTCGACGCCGACGCTCTCCCCGAAGACGGCGACGCGACGATCACCTACACGGCATTCATGCGGGAGCAGTACCAGGACGGCTCGCTCACCACCAGTGGTGATGTCCTCACGAACACGGTCGACATCTCGGGCACGACAACCCCCGCCGCGGGGAACACCGTCGACACCGGTGACGTCGCGTCGACGAACGACTCCGCGGCGAGCCTGGGCACGCCGGGCCTCTCGATGACGAAGACGATCTGGACGAACCCGGACCGGGAGGCCATCACCTCGGCCGCAGGGGCCGGCGACACCTGTTTCGCCGCTCCGGCCGACCAGTACGTCGGCGAAGACGGGCCCCGACTGCAGTTGGGCGATCTGGCGTGCTTCCGCATCTCGATCGACTTCCCCGCGAGCGTGTCGACCCGCGATGCGATCCTTGCCGACTTCCTTCCGCCGGGGACGGAGTTCGTCGAGTGGGCGGCGGGCCCGGGCAATAGCGCGAGCATCGAGCGACTCGACAACGACCTCCAGTGGCTGCTCGGCGACGAGAACCCGAACGGGTCGCGGTACGTCGAGGGAGGCCAGGACCTCGTCCTCGACCTCCTCGTGCGAGTCGTCGATGTTCCCGGCGCCGGCCAGGACGTGGATATCACCGGCAACCTCGCGAAGCTGCGCTACACCTCCGGGTCGGGCGAGATCATGGCGGCGCGCGACGATGTCGACCTCACTCTCGCGCCGGTCGCCCCCCTCGAACTCGCCAAGCGCGCGGCCGGCCAGACGACGCTTGTCGTGCAGGAGGAGCAGGTCGTGCCCTTCACGATCGACGTCACCCACGCGGGCACGGCGGCCGACGGCAATGACTATCCGCTCGACAGCGTGACGGTCTGGGATGTGCTCCCCGACGGATTCGGCTGCGCCGACGTCTCGGATGAGTCACCCGCGCCCTCTGACTGCTCGGTGGCGACGACGGGCCCGGCCTCCGGGCAGACCCTGATCGTCTGGGAGCTCGAAGGGGCGGCGCTCGGCGCCGACGAACAACTGCTCCCCGGAGAGACGATCGAGGTCTCGTACTCGATCACGGTGCCCTCGCCGCTCTCAATCAACACGGCGCACACGAACCAGGCGGCCGTCACCGTCTACACGGCTCCCACCACCGACGGCACACCGGAGTCGGCGGGTGCCGTCGACTTCTGGCCCGAGAACCCGTTCGACGCCTTCCCCGATGAGATCAAGAACGCCCCCGAGGCCAGCGACATCGCGACCATCACCCTCCCGCCCGCGACCGTCGACAAGGACGTCGTTGCGACGGGCATCACCGCGGGCGGCAACTCCTCCCTCACGCAGGCGACGATCGGGGAGACCGTCGACTACGCGTACTCGGTGACCATCCCCGCCCACACCAGCGTCTTCCAGGGAACCCTGGACGACGGGCTGCCGCTCGGCGCTCGGCTCGTCCAGGCAGGCGACCCGACCCTGTCGACCGCGCCGGGCGGAATCACCGTCGCGACCGGATGCGCGGCGGATGCCGTCGAGTTCCGGCTCTGCGCCGACGGCACCCTCCTCTTCCCGACGGCGTGGACGAACGACACCGACACGGATGCGGTGTTCACCGTCACCCTGCCCACCCGGGTCGCGGACCAGGCAGCCAACATCAACGGCGGATCCATCCCGAACACGGCGACGTTCCGCAGCGCGCTCGAGGCCGACGGCACGCCCGTCAGCCAGGGCACCGCCGTGGCGAGCATCGGGGTGGTCGAGCCCAGCCCCACGCTCGCGAAGACCTCGTCGGCGTCGACCGTGTCCGGCGGGCAGGATGTCGAGTACACGCTCACCGCGACCAACGCCGCGGGACGATCGCCTCTCTACGACGGTGTGGTCGTGGACTGCGTGCCCGGGGCCCTGCAGATCGGCGATCTGCCCGCAGGGCTCGCCGGTCCCGTGCCCGGTGACGGCTCGAACGGATGTGCCCTGGGCACCCAGGTGCTGACCTGGACGCTCGCGGCGCCGCTCGAAGCGGGCTCCCCGCAGAGCGTCACCTATCCCGTCACGATCCCCGCATCCGCGCCCGCCGGACAGCGGTACACGAACGAGGCCGAGCTGACGGGCGCTTCCGTGCCCGGCGACGAGGCAGAGGCGCGCACCTACACGGCGGACGCATCGCGCGACGTCGACGTCGTGCGGCCCACGCTGTCGAAGACCGCGTCGACGGCGACGATCGTTCCCGGGCAGGCGGTCACCTGGACGGTGACCGCGACGATCCCCGCGAACGTCGAGCTGTTCAACGCCGCGTTCGTCGATGCGCTCCCCGTCGCGCTCAGCGCGGTCGAATCCTGGAGCGTCTCGTGCGGGGGAGGCGACGCGACCTGGCAGGCCGACTGCGTGACCGCCACCGAGCTCACGCGGAGCCCGGCGACGTCGTTCGGCGTGCTGCTCGGGACCATCGCCCCGGCGCCGCAGGTGCGCACCCTCACGCTGACCCTCACGACCCGACTTCCCGTGGCCACCACGGCCGTGCAGGGAGCGAACCAGAACAACACCGCGCAGCTGCGGTGGAACTTCGAGGAGGAGACGGCGCCGACGAGCACCGCGGCGACCTGGGATGCCAACGCCCAGGCCACCGCGTCCACTCAGGTGCGTCATCCCGAGGTCACCGTCGCGAAGTCCGTGAGCGACACGACGCCCGCGCAGGGCGAGACGTTCGTCTACACGGTGCGGGCGACGACGACCGCGGGCGCGCGCAACGTGCCGGCGTTCAACGTCGTGATCCGCGACACCGTGCCCGTCGACGTCATCGTGCTCGGGGCCGACGGTCAACCGATCGCGGACGGCGCGTCCACTCCGAGCGGAGGGGTGTGGGATGCGGCGGCCCGGACCCTCACCTGGACCGTCGACACCCTTGCTCCGGGCTCGGCGAACGCCGTGACGCGCACGTACTCTGCGCGTCTCGACGTGTCGTCGACGCTCGCCGGCTCGGCCCTCACGAACACCGTGCGCCCGCAGTCGTGGACCTCGCTCGCGACGGACGGCCGCACGTATGGCCCGGGCACTGCGGCCACGGCATCCGTCACACCGCAGTTCCCGCTCATCACCTCGACCAAGACGCAGGTGACGCCCGCGAACCCGGTCTACATCGGCCAGGAGGTCACGTTCCGGTTCGAGCTCACGAACACGGGCGGGGCGACGGCGGTGTCGCTCGACGCGGTCGACACCCTGCCCAGCGGATGGAGCTACGTCGCGGATTCCGCCCAGGTGACGGTGCGCACCGGCGCGGCCGCCGCCGTGGAGCCCACGATCACCGGCCAGGTGCTCCGCTGGAACGACATCGGCGGCTCGAGCGTCTCGCTCCAGCCGCTCGAGCGGATCGTCGTGACCTATCGCGCGGTCGCCGACGACTCGGTCGTCGCCGGGCTCTCGGTCGCCCACACGAACACCGTCGTCGCCGCCGACGTGACAGACGCCACGGGCGGCACGTCGTACAACGGCGGTGCAGGCTCCTACATCGGCGCGGCAGGCTCGGCGACGGCGCGCATCGCGCTCGCCGACCTGGCGATCACGAAGGTCGCCAACGACGACTTCGTCGCCGGCGAGACGGGCACCTACACAGTGACCGTCACCAACAACGGACCCGACCCCGCGATCGGCGTCGTCGTCACCGACACCGCCGTGCCGCCGGCAGGCGTGACGGTCCTGGGCGCGTCCGGTGCCGGATGGACCTGCGGCGCGCCCGTCGGCGGCGGGTTCTCGTGTGCACGGACCACGCCCGCCGAGCCGCTGCCCTCGGGATCGAGCTGGACCCTGACCGTGCGCGCCGCAGTGGCATCGACCGTGGTACACGGCGTCGAGATCCCCAACTCCGCGTCGGTGAGCGCCACCACCGAGGATCGCACCCCCGGGAACAACACCGACGACGACACGGCGGTCGTGCGCGCGAGCGCAGACCTGGTCATCACCAAGACCGCAGACACCGCGTCGGCCACGGCGGGTGGCCCGCTCGGCTGGACCGTGACGGTGACGAACAACGGCCCGTCGGTCTCGCGCGGATCCGCTCTCGCGCCGATCACGATCACCGACACGCTGCCGGCTGACGTCGAGGGGATCACCGTCGTCTCGACGACGGGCGGCGCGGACTGCGCGATCGCCGCCGGCACGCTCGACTGCGACATCCCCGTCGATCTCGCCGTCGGGGCGACGGTGACCGTCGTGCTCGCCGGCATGCTCGCCGCCGATGTCGCGCCGGGTTCGACCATCGCGAACACGGCGACGGTGACCCCGGTCACCACCGATCCCGAGACCGAGAACAACTCGTCGACGAGCGAGACCCCGACGGTCGTTGAGGAATCCCTCACGGTCGACAAGACGATCGTGGCACCCGTTCCGCCGGAGGCACTCCCCGGTGGAACACTGACCTACCGGATCACCGTCGCCAACGGTGGGCCCTCGGATGCGCGTGGCGTGTTCGTGGTCGACGACCTGCCCGAGGGAGTGACGTTCGACTCGATCGTCGCCGGCGGTGACGTGTGGACGGCCGTCGCTCAGGGCGAGGACGTGCGCTTCGACCTGACCGGGCTGCTCGCCGCCGGTGCGGACTCGAGCTTCGACATCCTCGTCGACATCGACTCGGGTGTGGTGGGCGATGTGACCAACACCGCCGTGGTCGGGTCGACCTGGCGCGCGGACCAGGACTCCTCGCAGGTGACGACGGGATCCAACGCGATCGCCGACCTCGCCATCACGAAGTCCGTCGACGTCGCCGAGATCGTCGCCGGTGCGGCGACAGGGGCCACGTACACCCTCGAGGTCGTCAACCTCGGACCCTCGGATGCCGCCGGCCCCGTCACCGTGAGCGACCTGCTGCCCGCCGGCATGACGCTCGTCGGCTCGGCGCCCGCCGGATGCGTCGTCGCAGACGAGAGCGGCCGACAGCGCGTGACGTGCGAGAAGCCCGACGGCCTGGACGTCGGAGAGACGGCGTGGACGATCACGCTCCCGGTCGTCGTCGACGCCGCGGTGACCGCGACGAGCCTCGTGAACACGGCGACGGTCTCCTCGGTGACCCCCGACCCTGTGCCCGGGAACAACTCCGACTCCGCATCCGTCGCCGTGGTGCAGCGCGCGACGCTCACGCTCGTCAAGGACGCCCCCGCATCCGCTGTCGCAGGCGAGGACATCTCGTGGACGGTGACCGTCACGAACACCGGACCCTCCGACGCGCAGGCGGTCAGCATCTCCGACACCCTCGACTCGCGTCTGACGTTGGTGAGCGCGTCGTCGATCACCGAGGGAGTCACATGCACCGGAACCACCGCGGTGCTCTGCGCGGTCGGCACGATGGAGCCCGGTGCCTCGGTCGTCGTCACTCTGGTCACGACTGTGGCATCGACCGTCCCCGCGGGAACGGTCCTGCCGAACGCCGCGGTGGCGAACTCGAGCACGATCGACCCGGTGACCGATGCGCCGGCCACCGCGACCGACGATGCCGAGGTGACCGTCGACGCCGTCAGCGTGCTGCAGATCGACAAGTCGGCGACCACGCTCACGGTCGAAGCCGGAGAGGTGGCCACGTACCTCATCGAGGTCACGAACGACGGGCCTTCGGATGCCGCCGCGCCCGTGACGATCGTCGACACGCTGCCGGTGGGACAGACGTTCCTCGCGGCGACGAACGCCTCCGGGCCTCCCGCATGGGTGTGCGAGGCAGAGGATCAGACCGTGACGTGCGTTCTCGAGAACGCCGGCACCGCGACGACCCTCGCCGCGGGTGCATCCGCACCGCTCCTGCAGATCGCGACGACGGTGTCGTCCGGCGCCGCGGCCGGGATCCAGACGAACACGGCACAGGTGTCGTCGCCCTCGTCCGAGATCTCGCCGACCGATGACGCCGAGATCGTCGTCATCACGCGCGCCGACCTCCAGCTGATCAAGAGCCACGCGCCGGATGCGGATGCCGTGGCGGGTGAGTCGTTCACCTGGCTCCTGAGCGTCGTGAACCACGGCCCGTCGGATTCGCTCGCGACCGTCGATGACCCGATCGTCGTGCGCGACGTGCTCCCGGTCGGGGTGACGCTCGCCGCGAGCCCGGCATCCGGCGGGCCCGACACCACGTGCTCGGTGACGGGCACCGAGGACGGCGCACAGGTCGTGGAGTGCGTGCGCACGAGCACTCTCGCCGCGGGTGACACCCTCGACCTCACGCTCGAGGTGGATCTCGACCAGGCGGTGGAGGGCGATCTCGTCAACACCGCCCAGGTCACGCCCGGTGTGACACCGCAGCCCGCCGACCCGGTGTGGCCCGACTCGGATTCCGACACGATCTCCGTCGTCGAGGTCGCGGACCTGGCGATCACTAAGACGGCGGACGCAGACCCGGTCGTCGCGGGCGGTGAGGTCTCGTGGACCGTCGAGGTCGAGAACCTCGGCCCGTCGGACTCGGACGCCTCGGAGGAGGCGCCGATCACCGTCGTCGACACGCTGCCCGTCGGCATCGTGAACGGCTCGGGTTCCGGCGACGGATGGACGTGCGTGGCGCTCGCTCCCGTCGGCGGCGCCGAGCGCCTGAGCTGTGTGCGCGACGAGACGCTGCCGGTGGGTCCGGCTCCCGCCCTGACGATCACGGGCACGGTGTCGCCGTCGGTGGAGGGCGAGATCACGAACGAGGTGCGGGTCACCCCCGGACTCACGCAGCAGCCGACCGATGGACCGGGGCCCGACGAGGCGTCCTCGGTCGTGCCGATCACCACGAGCGCCGACCTCGCGATCACCAAGACGATCGCCGAGGAGATCGTCGCGGGCTCCTCGGGCGTCTACCGCTTCCAGATCGTCAACCTCGGGCCTTCCGACGCCCAGCAGGTCGCCGTGAGCGATCCGCTGCCGACCGGTCTGACCTTCGCGGCGATCGCGGGGGGCACCGACGGCTACGACTGGTCGTGCACCGCCGAAGGCGCGGACCCCGATGTCGTCTCCTGCAACCTCGACGGCCCGCTCCCCGCTGGGGCGACGATCACCCTCGACATCCGTGTCGACGCCGAGCAGCAGCTCCAGGGCGACCTCGAGAACACCGTGACCGTCAGCTCGACGACGTCGGATCCCGACCCCCTCAACAACAGCTCGACGGTCGAGGGGACCCTCGTCGAAACGGCCGATCTCGCGATCGTGAAGGCGGCCGTCGGCTCGCCCGTCGTCGGCTCTCCGTTCGCGTACACGCTGACCGTCACCAACGACGGGCCCTCCCTCGCCCGAGGTGTCGTCGTGACCGACGAGATCCCGGCGCAGCTGCAGGTCGACGAGGTCACCGCCGACGGGTGGACATGCGCGGTGCTGCCGGCTGCCGGTTCCCCCACCGCCGTCACCTGCACGATCGACGAGCTCGCCGCAGGAGCGACGGCTGCCGTGATCACGGCCACGGTCACGGTGCTCCCGGACGCCTATCCGGCGATCTCCAACACCGCGACGGTCACATCGGCGACGCCCGAGGACCCCTCGACGCTGGCCGACAACACCTCCACGGTCACGACGCCGGTCCCCGCGCGCAGTGAGCTGGCGATCACGAAGGAGATCACCGGTGTGCTGGAGGCGGGCTTCGGTGGCGAGTACACCATCACCGTGACCAACCTCGGTCCGACGCCGGATCCGGGCCCCGTGCTCGTGACCGATGTGCTGGCGTCCGCGCTGACCTTCGAGCGCGCGGAGCTGGATGGGACCGCAATCGAGTGCGAGGTGACCGGGCAGGTCGTCGTCTGCGATGTGGGCCCGCTCGAGGTCGATCAGAGGGCAACGCTCGTGCTGAACGTGCGGGTCGGAGCATCGGCGACCGGGGAGATCGAGAACGTCGCAAGTGTGAGCTCGCAAGGATCGATCACCGAGCCCACGGCTTCGGCGACGGGTGAGGTCGATCGATCGCTACTCGCAATAACCGGCGGGGCGCCGCTCGTACTGTTGCCCTTGGCGTTCGGGGCGATCGTGCTCGGTGCGCTGTTGCTGATCTCTAGACGACGGCGGTTCGAAACCCCGCCCGGGCGAGGGTGAAGAGGAGGTTCCCGGTTGAACCGTCAGTATTGAACTTGTGGTGAGCGGTACGTCGCCCGGATCGACTTCTCGGGTCATGAGCAATATGTGCCACAGTCTGTGGCACATTTCCGCCGAATACGTGGGCGTCGAGATGTCCCACAAGCTGTGGGACATCTCGCTTCCCACCAGTTTGACCAGCCGTCAGCACTCGATTCCGTGCATTCGAAGGATCCCCTCGACGCTTTCACCGGCGTCGAGGGCCGAGCGTACGATGCCTCGAGTCGCCGTGTCGTGGATCGAGAGAAGCAATCTCTTGCCCTCCATCTGGGCGGTGGGCCTAGATCGCACGATAGACGGCTGCGTGGTCGTCGGCGTAGACGAGATACTGGTGTCGGACCGGCGCCATCAGCTTCATCGGAGGGGTCGACATCGTGATCCGACCGGGTAGTCCCGCGTTCGTTGGCCCGAGGGTCGATGAGGGGAAGTAAGCAGCTTCCCAGGAATGACTACCTGGTCGAGGTTGCTCGGCGCGGCGTCGACCTTGACGAGCCGCAATCGCGACGAGGCGGCAAGCTATGGATGGCTATTCCCGCACCGCGCGCGTGCCGTCGCAGTACGGGCAGCCAAGTCCCTTCGTCACTCGGGCTCGGATCGGAGCCTCCCACCGATGCCCGCTCCGGCACCGCCATTTGACGCGTCGGCTCGAGTTGGCGCCGACATGGTTGGGGTCGCCGGCATTGCGACCACGAGTCTTGTCCCACTCCCGGGCGAGGTCGGGGTGAGTTGTTCGGAGGTCTGTATGCCCCGGCCACGCTCGCTGGCCAGCGCAGTAAGGGCACCCGCTCATGGCAAGGCCCCGCGTGGAGGGGCTTGCCTCCCACATATGGCCCTCGTCGCAGGCCCACCACGCGTTCCTTGACATCCCGCGCGTCTCCCATGGGCTGCGCGTGTGGTCGTTCAGCCCCCAGGCCCATTCAGCAACGGCACTTGGATTTCGCTGCACCCAGAGCGGGTAGGGGGCCGTGACATCGATGATCGCCGCAGCATCCACGACGTCTAGTGGAATGTACAACGACGCGAAACGGGTAGGCCTTGTTACGCGACGAGTCGGCCGCAGCCACAGCACAATCCTCTCGATCAAGAGGTCGGCGAGACCGTCGACCGGTGGGATGTCATCTGCAATGGCGGCGCGGAGGTCCTTAGCTGACGACATCCGCCATCGCTCGACCGTCGTCTTGTCAGAGAGGACTTCGAGGATGGCGACGGTCACGGGGTACAGCAATGCGCGGCCAAGGATCTCGCGGTTGTCGGCGCTCACGCCTCGCGTCAGTAGCGAGCCGTGCGGCCTGGTCAGGACTGCGTCGTCGCGCACCATTTCCCACACTCGCGCATGAAGTTGTGCAGAGACGCGGCCGGCGGTAACCAACCGCCGGAACCCATGTTCGGCGTGCGCTTGAGTGGGATCGAGCGGAAGGACCGGCTGCGACGCGGGTGGGGTGCCTGGACCGGCCCATACCATCTGACCAGGATGCCGAAGGCACCAGTTCTCGCGATCATGTGGGATTTGCTCCACGCGTTCGCCAGCGCCGCATAGCCGGCAGAGGAATCGCTCAGGATAAGCCCCCTCGGGGTCCGGCTGCGCGTGCCCTTTCAATCTTGCGTAGTGACCAGGGGGCCGCCCCGCGCCAGCTTCAACCATTGCTGCGGCCGCGCCCTCGACGGCCCAGACACGGTTCAGGTAGGGCTGCGCCCGGGTGGTCAGTCCCCGCTCGGCGATCTCGAGCGGTACCCCCGCGGCTTCGCACTGGCGCCGCAGGTACGAGTGCGGCGACTCGAGCCTGTGCCACTTGGGGCGGACTGCCCATGCGAGATCACTCGTCACGCGGCCTCGTCAAGGTCGTCCTCGTGGAGGTCATCGAGAGTGATCTTGTGCCGGACCGGCGTCGTGTACCGCAAGTCATCCAGCACTGCGTACAGCCGCTGGCGTGTGACCCGTTCGTTCCGGCGGGCGGTATCGTCCAGGGTCGCGGCGATCAGCCGCTCGACGATCATTGCCAGAACGGAGAGCTGGCCAGCCGCAGCCTTGTGGAGGACGGCCGCGTTGCGGGTCAGGAGCCCCGGAGCGTGACCGCACAACGGGAGATTGCGGTCGAAGACAGCCACCCACCGATGCCACAGCACTCGACCCTCGTCCGTCTTGAGGTCGGTCTTGCGCAGCGTCACCATGTCGCACCGCATGCGGACTTGAAGCCCCTCTCTGCTTCCGAACGCTTTCCCCCCTCCCAGGTCGATGCCGACAAGTAGGACGGTGGCGGATGCCTCGTTCTGCAGCGCTTTGATGACGCTGGAGGGTTCGCTACCGCCCAGTCTGTGTGCCTCGTCGATCACCAGCAGTTTGGTGCGATGAGTCTGCAGCATGTCGACCGCCATCTTGCGGAGTCTGTCGGTGTTCGCGTGAAGCGGCACGGAGACGGTGGGTGCGAGGAACTCGATGATTTGGGCGAGCAGCGCCTTGCCGGTCGAATGATCGGTCATCTCCGTCCACACCACCGGGACCTCCCCGCGGTCGACGTAGTCAGGATGGCGGGCGGCGTGCGACTGCTCAGTAGAGCGGGCGAGAAGTAGCGCCAACTCGGTCTTGCCGTAGAACATGGGCGCGGAGATCATCAGACCGCGGCGTGAGTTCTTCCGGCGCGGATTTGAGGCGATGAGCTTGGCCAGAATCCGGGCGCCGATGTCCTGCTCTGGTGTTGGCACACGCAGCGTGAGATTGAGGAAGTCGTCCCGGGCCTGATCGTACGCAGCTCGCTCACTCGCCGGCAGGATGGAATACTCGGCGAACGACAGCGGGGGAGGCGGGGGCGGGAGAGCAGTGAACGCCTCACGCAGCCCGAGCAGGGTGGTCTTGCGCGCCTGGTGTAGCACCAGAGGTTCGACGATCACCTTCAGAACTCCTTCACCGTGACGATGTCGTACTCGGGCGAGTCCCAGTCGATGTCACCGACATCGGCAGGGTCGGTCCATTTGTCCAGGTCGATCGGCTCCGGTTCTGTCGCGCCGGCATCGGACATATATGGCGCGGTTGCGGCGGCGGCGTTGTCGCGGAGGTGGCGATTGCGGGCGCGCTTGTCGCTGCGCTCCCGCCTCTCCATGACATCCAGGAGCTCCGTCCTCTTCGGGGTCTCGCCTGGTTCACCGGAACCGAATCGTTCGAGTAGCTTCACTGCGGCCTCGGCGGCCATCCACGCCGCCTTGTCTTCGAGCGCGGTGTCCCAGCACTCGATCCACTCGTCGGTCTCTGGGTGGCGCACCCAGACGGCGTTCGAGTTGTAGGGGTCGTAACTGATCGCAAACTTTCGCGCGCGAGTCGAGCCCGCCGCTGCCCCGGTGAGTGAGCGGCCACGAAGGTCGGCCAAGAGCGGGGAATCGTAGGTGCGGTTGTTGAACTCGATGCCTTCGTTGCTGATGACGCGCGGTTTTGAGGGAAGCAGCGCGAAAAAGTCCTCGGCACGGAATGGCAACTGAACGCCAGGCCCGACTTCGAATAGCGCGGAGTACATCTGGTTCGGCGTCCACTCCCGCCCGGGGAACAACGGTGACTTCAAGCCGCCATGTTGTGTATTCAGGTAGACGGTCGTGATCCATGTCTCGAATGCGAGTCGCACCGAGTCGAGCGTGAGCGTCGGAGCATCCCGCTTTCCGCGATTTGCGACTGAGTTGCCGGTAGCGCCGGCGAGCCAACTCGCGAATCCAGACGAGGTCGTGCCGAAGTTCCGTTCGACGTGGGGCTTCACGGTTGGGCTGTTGGGCGGAGCGAGCACCAAAGTGATCCCGAACGCGCGGCATGCGGCCTCGAACGTGGCTGAACGGTAGTCGGCGCCTCCGTCGATCGTGATCGCGTGGGGGAAAATCCAGGGAACGGCTAGCGAGTCGTCATCGAGGTAGGGATTCACTCTCTT
>Ga0116180_1000316_pt1 | contig 46887 bp, 38 predicted proteins | sample AD_UKC073_MetaG_FD_89804 | JGI IMG/M metagenome (GOLD analysis project Ga0116180, IMG submission 89804) | Active sludge microbial communities of municipal wastewater-treating anaerobic digesters from USA - AD_UKC073_MetaG | ecosystem: Engineered > Bioreactor > Anaerobic > Digestate | place: USA... | reverse complement strand
GCGCCGCGGGTCCGCGCGCCGCGGTCCGGCCCCGTGCATCCGGGCGTCGGTGGCGCGGTTCTTGCAACCGCGCCGGCATGGAATCCGCCGCCTTCCCTTCCCCCGTCGCGCTGCCGGCGATCGGGCGCGCGCCCGGCGTGTCGCCCTGGGCGCAGCGTCTGGCCCTGCTGCTCGAGTCGACCGGCGAAGGCATCTTCGGCATCGACACCCGCGGCTGCTGCGTGTTCATCAACCGGGCGGGCGCCGAGATGCTCGGGCACCCCGCACCGGACGTGATCGGGCGCGACATGCATGCGCTGACCCACCACACCCGCCCCGATGGCCAGCCCTATCCCCACGAGGCGTGTCCGATCTTCGCTGCGTTCCGCGAAGGCACGCCCTGCCGGATCGACCGCGAGCTGTTCTGGCGGGCGGACGGCACGTCGTTCCCGGTCGAGTACTCGTCGCATCCCATCGTCGAGGGGGGCGCGGTGCTCGGCGCGGTGGTGACCTTCGTGGACATCACCGCGCGGCGCGCCGCGGACGAGGCCCTGCGGCGGGCGAACGAGGTGCTCGAGCAGCGGGTGGAGGAGCGCACCGCGGCGCTCAGCACGGCGCTGGAGCAGCTGCGCCGGCTGTCGACGCATCTGGAGTCGGTGCGCGAGCACGAGCGCACCCGCATCGCGCGCGAGATCCACGACGAGCTCGGCAGCCTGCTGGTCGCGCTCAAGATGGATCTCGGCTGGCTCGCCAAGCGGCTGGGCGATCGTCCGGAGCTGCTCGCCAAGGGGCGCGCGATGTCGCGTCTGATCGACACGGCGGTGGGCAACGTCGGACGCATCATCACCGACCTGCGGCCGTCGATCCTCGATCACCAGGGCCTGTGGGCGGCGCTCGAGTGGCATGCGCAGGAGTTCGCGCGCACCACCGAGCTGGACTGCCGGCTGCGCTTCGACGTCGACGAGACGCTGCCGGAACCGCCGCAGGCGACCGCGATCGCCGTGTTCCGCATCTTCCAGGAGATGCTCAGCAACGTGGCGCGTCACGCGCGCGCCCGGCGCGTGACGGTCGACGTGGTCGCACGCGACGGCGTGTGGATCGTGCGCGTCGACGACGACGGGGTCGGCGCGTCGGCGGCGGCGATCGACGATGCCCGCTCCTGGGGCGTGCTCGGCATGCGCGAGCGCGCCCGTCAGGTGGGCGGAACGTTGCGGGTGCAGACCGCACCGGGGCAGGGCACGTGCGTGGAGCTGCGGGTCGAGGCACCCGCCGGAGCGACACCGTGATCCGGGTGCTGATCTGCGACGACCACCGGCTGGTGCGCGAAGGCCTCAAGCTGCTGCTCGGAGACGCGGGCGACATCGAGGTGGCCGCCGAAGCCGACGGCGCGGTGGCCGCGCTGGCGCAGATCCGTGCCGCGCACGAACAGGCGCAGCGGGTCGACGTGGTGCTGCTGGACATCGCGATGAACGGCCGCGACGGGCTCGACGTGCTCAAGCAGCTGCGCTCGGAGTTCCCGCTGCTGCCGGTGCTGATGCTGTCGACCTACCCCGAGCGTCAGTACGCGGTGCGCTGCCTGAAGCTGGGCGCCCGCGGCTACCTGACCAAGCACGCCGAGCCGGAGCAGATCGTCGACGCCATCCGCACGGTGGCCGCCGGCCGGGTGCACGTCAGCCCCGATGCCACCGACGCGCTGGTGGCGCGCCTGGTCCACGAGGAGCGGCGCGCGCCGCACGAGACGCTGTCGCAGCGCGAGTTCCAGGTGTTCCGCATGCTGGCCGCCGGCCAGAGCGTCGGTGCGATCGCGCAGGCGCTGTGCCTGAGCTCCAACACGGTCAGCACCTACCGCGCGCGCATCCTCGAGAAGACGGGCGCGCGCAACGATGTCGAGCTCGCGCTGTACGCGGTGCGGCACCAGCAGGTCACGCCGTAGTTGCGGCCGCACGGCAGGGCAGGGCACCGGTGCTGTTCCCGTGCCGCCTCGCCGACGCCGGCCTGCGCGCGGTCGGCGGCCGCTGTAGGGCTGGCCCTACACGCGAATCGTGGCGTGCCCGACGCGGCCTGGCACGGCACTGGCTAAGGAGAGTGTCAGAGGGTGCGCCTGCGCGGCCCCCGCACCGGATGCACCGGGCGGGTGCGGCGCAGCGGACCCGGAGCACCGGGACCGTGCACCCGGTTCGACGACGACTCCAACGAAAGGCCAGGCCATGTCCGACTACTTCGATCCCTTTGATGCAGACCGCCCGCTGACCATGCGCTGCCGCTGCGGCGAACCGGGCTGCACCAGCGACCACGATCGTGCGGCGGCCGTCGACACCCTGAAGGCGCGCAGCCTCGAGGCCGACACCGCCGCCTACATCGACGAATTCGTGCAGGCGTCGATCGTCAAGGCGCTGTTCCCCCAGGACAGCGTGCGGCGCCGCTTCCTGCGCGCGGTCGGGCGTCCGACGGCGATGGCCGCCATCGCCAGCGTGCTGCCGGTCGGCGCGATGCAGGCGATGGCGCAGGACAAGGGCGGTGCGCTCGAGAAGCGCGACCTGAAGATCGGCTTCATCCCGATCACCTGCGCCACGCCGCTGATCATGGCGCACCCGCTCGGCTTCTACAGCAAGCAGGGGCTGAACGTCGAGGTGGTGAAGACCGCGGGCTGGGCGCTGATCCGCGACAAGATGCTCAACAGGGAATACGACGCCACCCACTTCCTGTCGCCGATGCCGCTGGCCATCTCGATGGGCATCGGCTCCAACCAGGTGCCGATGAGCGTCGCCACGATCCAGAACACCAACGGACAGGCGATCACGCTGCACGTGAAGCACAAGGACAAGCGCGATCCGAAGCAGTGGAAGGGGTTCAAGTTCGCGGTGCCGTTCGAGTATTCGATGCACAACTTCCTGCTGCGCTACTACGTGGCCGAAGCCGGGCTCGACCCGGACCGCGACATCCAGATCCGCGTGGTGCCGCCGCCCGAGATGGTGGCGAACCTGCGCGCCGGCAACATCGACGGCTACCTCGGTCCGGATCCGTTCAACCAGCGCGCCGTGTACGACGAGGTCGGCTTCATCCACCTGCTCACGCGCGAGCTCTGGAACGGCCACCCGTGCTGTGCGTTCGGCACCTCCGAGGCGTTCATCCAGCAGAACCCGAACACGTTCGCGGCGCTGTTCCGCGCGGTGCTCACCGCTGCCGCGATGGCGCGCGAGGCGCGCAACCGCGAGCTGATCGCCAAGGTGATCTCGCCGCAGGCATACCTGAATCAGCCGGAGACGGTGGTCGCGCAGGTGCTCACCGGCCGCTTCGCCGACGGGCTGGGCGGCGTGAAGAGCGTGCCCGAGCGCGCCGACTTCGACCCGGTGCCCTGGCAGTCGATGGCGGTGTGGATCCTGTCGCAGATGAAGCGCTGGGGCTACGTGAAGGGCGACGTCAACTACCGGCAGATCGCCGAGCGGGTGTTCCTGCTGACCGATGCGAAGAAGCACATGAAGAGCCTCGACCAGAAGGTGCCGGACGGCGCGTATCCGAAGTTCACGGTGATGGGCAAGGAGTTCGATCCCGCGAAGGCCGACGCCTACGTGCAGAGCTTCGCGATCAAGCGCGGCTGAGACGGGCGGGCCCATGTGCAAGGAGATGCGACGATGATCCGATCGGAACGATTCAAGGCGGCCGTGCTGTCGGTGCTGATCCTGCTGGCCGTGCTCGGCGCCTGGCAGCTCGCCACCGGGGACGGCGGCCTGGGGCGCACGGGCGCGGCGGGTGCCGGCGCAGGTGCGGGCCAGGCGCTCACGCAGGAGCAGCTCGAGTACCAGAAGCTGATGGGCAAGGACCCCGGCGCGCAGAAGAGCTCGGGCTTTCCGACCCCGCTGCAGATGGGCGCGGCGATGGGCAGGCACCTGTCCGATCCGTTCTACGACAACGGTCCCAACGACAAGGGGATTGCGCTGCAGCTCGGTCACTCGCTGGCGCGCGTCGGCACCGGGTTCCTGATCGCGGCGCTGGTGGCGGTGCCGCTGGGGTTCGTGATCGGCATGTCGCCGCTGCTGTACCGCGCGCTCGACCCGTTCATCCAGGTGCTCAAGCCGATCTCGCCGCTGGCCTGGATGCCGCTGGCCCTCTACACGATCAAGGACTCGTCGATCTCCGGCATCTTCGTGATCTTCATCTGCTCGATCTGGCCGATGCTGATCAACACCGCGTTCGGCGTGGCCGGCGTGCGCCGCGACTGGCTGGCGGTGGCGCGCACGCTCGAGGTGACGCCGGTGCGCAAGGCGCTGCAGGTGATCCTGCCCGCGGCCGCGCCCACCATCCTGACCGGCATGCGCATCTCGATGGGCATCGCGTGGCTGGTGATCGTCGCGGCCGAGATGCTGGTCGGCGGCACCGGCATCGGCTACTTCGTGTGGAACGAGTGGAACAACCTGTCGCTGACCAACGTGATCTTCGCGATCCTGGTCATCGGCGTGGTCGGCATGCTGCTCGACCTCGCCTTCGCGCGCCTGCAGCGCGCCGTCACCTACGTGGAGTGAGGCGCATGCACTCGTCTTTCCTGAAGGTCGAACGACTGACCAAGCGCTATCCGGGCGCCTCCGAACCGGTGTTCGAGGACGTCAACTTCGCGATCGAGCGCGGCGAGTTCGTCTGCATCATCGGCCACTCCGGCTGCGGCAAGACCACCATCCTGAACGCGCTGGCGGGGCTGGAGTCCGCCAGCAGCGGCCACGTGTTCATGGACGAGCGCGAGGTGTCGGGCCCCAGCCTGCAGCGCGGCGTGGTGTTCCAGGGGCACGCGCTGATGCCGTGGCTGTCCGTGCGCAGCAACATCGCGTTCGCGGTGCGGTCGAAGTGGCCGGACTGGACGGCCGCGCAGGTCGACGCGCACGTGCGCAAGTACGTGGACATGGTCGGACTGACCGACGCCATCGACCGCAAGCCTGCCGCGCTGTCGGGCGGGATGAAGCAGCGCGTGGGCATCGCGCGGGCGTTCGCGATCGAGCCGAAGATGCTGCTGCTCGACGAGCCGTTCGGCGCGCTCGACGCGCTCACGCGCGGCACGATCCAGGACGAGCTGCTGCGCATCTGCGCGGACACGCGGCAGACCGTGTTCATGATCACGCACGACGTCGACGAGGCCGTGCTGCTCGCCGACAAGATCCTGCTGATGAGCAACGGCCCGCGCGCGCGCGTCGCCGAGGTGGTCGTCAACACCATGCCGCGCGACCGCACCCGCGGCACGATCCACCACGACCCGCAGTACTACCGGATCCGCAACCACCTGGTCGACTTCCTGGTCAGCCGCGCCAAGGGGCTGGCCGGCGGTCGCGCGCCCGCGCATCCGCCGGAAGTGCGTCCGGGGCTGGAAGGCGCCGGAGACGCCGACGCGCCGGCGGCGCGCGCCAGCGGTGCGCCGGCGGCCGCGTCCACCCACTGAACCGGCGCGCGGGGCTGGCAGGACGGTCCCGCGCGCGCTGCACGAACCCGCGGCCCGGCGACGCCGGCCGCTCACGTCCACGGCCGGACATCACCGGCCGTCCCATCGAAAGGAGCCGTCATGGACCGCAACACCGTCACCGAAATGATCATCGAAGCCAAGGTGCGCAAGGGCATCACCTGGGCGCAGGTCGCCGAGCACGTCGGCCAGAGCAAGGAGTGGACGACCGCCGCCTGCCTGGGCCAGATGACGCTCGACGACGCGCAGGCGAACGCCGTCGTCACGCTGTTCGGGCTGCCCGCGGAGGCGGCGCTGTGGCTCAAGCGCACCCCCTACAAGGGGTCGCTGCCCACGTCGGTGCCGACCGATCCGCTGATCTACCGCTTCTACGAGCTGATCAGCGTCTACGGCACGACGTTCAAGGAACTGATCCACTAGGAGTTCGGCGACGGCATCATGAGCGCCATCGACTTCAAGATGGATCTGCAGCGCGAGCCCGACCCCAAGGGCGACCGCGTGCAGATCGTGATGTCGGGCAAGTTCCTGCCGTACAAGACGTACTGAGGGCGGCGGGGGCGGCCGGGGCGGCGGGCCTGCGCACGCAGGCCGGCGGCGGCCCGTCCTGCGCGACCGCCGGGGCGGGCGGCGTACCATCGACGCCTGCCCCTTCCTCACGTTCCGGAGCGCCGACCCATGAGCGATCTCATCCTGCACCACTATCCGGCCTCGCCGTTCGCCGAGAAGATCCGCCTGCTGCTGGGCTACAAGCAGCTGGCGTGGCGGTCCGTCACGATCCCGATGATCATGCCCAAGCCCGACGTGGTCGCACTGACCGGCGGGTATCGGCGCACGCCGGTGCTGCAGATCGGCGCCGACGTCTACTGCGACACCGCCCTGATCGCCCGCGTGATCGAGCGCCTGCACCCGGCGCCGGCGGTCACCTCGGACCTCAGCGCCATCGCCGACCTGGCGCTGGCGCACTTCGCCGACCAGCACCTGTTCTCCGCCGCCGTCGCCTACGCGATGCAGCCGGCGGGTCTGGCAGCGATGTTCGAGGGCGCGTCGCGCGACGCGCTCGAGGCGTTCGCGGCCGACCGCAAGGCGATGCGCCAGGGCGGCAGCGCGGCGCGCATGGGGCTGGCCGAGGCGACCGTGCTGCTGATGGGCAAGCTCGCCCGCGTCGACGCGCAGCTCGCCGACAAGCGCCGCTTCCTGATGGGCGACCACGCACGCATCTGCGACTTCTCCGTCTACCACCCGCTGTGGTTCATCCAGCGCGCGGGCCCGGTCGCGTCCATCTTCGAGCCGTATCCGCACCTGCGCGGCTGGCTCGGCCGCATGGCGGCGATCGGGCACGGCACGCCCACGCCGATGGACAGTGCCGAGGCGATCGCGGTCGCCCGTGCGGCCGCGCCGGCGATGCTGCCCGGGCGCAGCCTGCGCGACGTCGACGGGGTCGGCGTGGGGGACCGGGTGCAGGTGGCGGCCACCGACTACGGCGTCGACCCGGTGGTCGGCGTGCTGGCGAATGCCGATGCCGATTCGGTGGCGGTGCGCCGCACCGATCCGCGTGCCGGCGAGGTGGTGGTCCATTTCCCGCGCTTCGGCTACCGGATGACGGCGGCGGCCGCCTGAGCGCACGGCGGGCGGGCGCGCGGATTTCGGTCCCTGCGCGGCGCGGGGACGATCCCGGCGGGGCCGGCGTTTGTTGTATGGTGCGAAGCTCTTCGGCGCACCTGCGCGCCGACGCCCCCGACCCTGTCACCCCTCACGGAGACCGCCCATGAACACCGCGACCCGACCCGAAAGCGCTGCCGTCGAGCAGGCCGCCTACGAAGACCTCTGCCTGTACATCGACGGCGAGTTCATCAAGGGCGGCGGACGCAAGGAGCAGGACGTCGTCAATCCGGCGAACGGCCAGCCGATCGCAAAACTGCCCCATGCCAGCCGCGAGGACCTGGACCGGGCGCTGGCCGCCGCGCAGCGCGCGTTCGAGACCTGGAAGAAGAGCTCGCCGATGGAGCGCGCGCGCATCCTGCGCAAGGTCGGTGACCTGTCGCGCGAGCGTGCCAAGGACATCGGCCGCAACATCACGCTCGACATGGGCAAGCCGGTGGCCGAGGCCGTCGGCGAGGTGATGAGCTGCTCCGAGCACTGCGACTGGCACGCCGAGGAGTGCCGCCGCATCTACGGTCGCGTGATCACGCCGCGCCTGCCGAACGTGCGCCAGATGGTGCTGCGCGAGCCGATCGGCGTGTGCGCAGCGTTCACGCCCTGGAACTTCCCGTTCAACCAGGCGATCCGCAAGATCGCCGCGGCCATCGGCGCGGGCTGCACGATCGTCATCAAGGGTCCGGAAGACGCGCCCAGCGCGGTCGTCGCCATCGCGCGCATGTTCCACGAGGCCGGCCTGCCCCCGGGCGTGCTGAACGTGGTCTGGGGCGTGCCCGGCGAGGTGTCCGAGTACCTGATCAAGTCGCCGATCGTGCGCAAGATCTCCTTCACCGGCTCGGTGCCGGTGGGCAAGCAGCTGGCGTCGCTGGCGGGCGCGCACATGAAGCGCGTGACGATGGAGCTCGGCGGCCACTCGCCGGTGATCGTGTTCGACGACGCCGACGTCGATCGCGCGGCCGACATGCTGGTGGCGTTCAAGTTCCGCAATGCCGGCCAGGTCTGCGTGTCGCCCACCCGCTTCTACATCCAGGAGAAGGCCTACGACCGCTTCGTGGCCCGCTTCATCGAGAACACCCGCAACCTGAAGGTGGGTGACGGGCTGCACGCCGACACCAAGATGGGGCCGCTGGCGCACTACCGCCGCATGCCGGCGATGCTGCAGTTCGTCGAGGACGCGAAGACCCGGGGCGGGCGCATCGAGACCGGCGGCGCCAAGGTGGGCGACGTCGGCAGCTTCTTCGCGCCCACCGTGCTGACCAACGTGCCCGACGACAGCATGGTGATGACCACCGAGCCGTTCGGCCCGATCGCGCCGTGCGTGCCGTTCAAGACCCTGGACGAGGTGCTCGCGCGCGCGAACGCGTTGCCCTACGGCCTGGCCTCGTACGCGTTCACCAGCTCCACGAAGAACGCGCTGGCGGTGCAGAACGGCCTGGAGGCCGGCATGGTCAACGTCAACCACTTCGGCATGGCGCTGGCCGAGACGCCGTTCGGCGGCATCAAGGACAGCGGCATCGGCAGCGAAGGCGGCATCGAGACGTTCGACGGCTACCTGAACACGAAGTTCGTCACCCAGATGGACTGATGCCTGCCGGGGGGCGCAGGCCGGATCAGCGCCCCCCCAGCGCCTTCTTGCGCTCCAGGCCCACGCCCTTGTTCACGAACTGGAAGGTCGCGACCTTGCCGAGGTCGACTTCGCCGGCCTTGTAGAGCCCCGCCTTCACCATCTTGTCGTGGAAGTCGCGGATGCGCGCCGGATCCATCGCGCCGATGCCCTTGCCGAGCGCCTCGCCCGAATCGACGATGCCCTGCGCGCGCAGCAGCGCCACCGAGCGCTCGAGCTCGTCCTCGGTCATCTCCGGATTGTCCTTGCGCATCAGCGCGTTGGCCGCCTTGCGGTCGCCGTACAGGTAGTTCACCCAGCCGAGGATCGACGCGTCGACGAAGCGCTGCACCAGGTCGGGCCGGTTCTTCACGGTGTCGGTGCGCGCCTCGATCACGGTCGAGTAGGTGGAGAAGCCGTGGTCGGCAAGCAGGTGCACCACCGGCTTGAACTTCGCCTGGTTCTCGACGTAGATCGGCTCGGCCACCGAATAGCCCTGCTGCACCGCCTTCGGGTTGGCCAGGAACGGGCCCAGGTTGTAGTTGTAGGGCTTGAGCTGCGCATCGCGGAAGCCGTGCTGCACCTTCAGCCACTGCCACCAGGTGAACTGGCCGTCCTTGGCGACCATCACCACCGGCGCGTTCTTCAGCGCCTCGAAGCGCTCGTGCCCCTGCCCGGGATGCGCGAGCAGCGCCTGCGGGTCCTTCTGGAACATCGCCGCCACCACCGTCACCGGCAGGCCGTTCTTCACGTTGTCGAAGGTGTGCAGCAGGTTGCCGGTCATCAGGAAGTCGATCTTGCCGGCCGGCAGCAGCGGCCGGTTGTTCACCTGCGGGCCGCCCTGCTGGATCGTCACGTCCAGCCCCGCGGCCTTGTAGGTGCCGTCGGCGACCGCCTGGTAGAACCCGCCGTGCGCGGCTTGCGCCTTCCAGTTGGTGGCGAAGACGACCTTGTCCTGGGCCTGTGCGAGGACGGGCGCGACCGAGGCGGCCGCCACGAGCCAGAGGGTCAGCATGGCGGCGAAGGGCCGCCGCACGACGCGGGCGCGGCGGGTGGACGGCAGGCTGCGCTGCCGGCCGAGGGGCAGGCCGGGTGGCCGGCTGTGGGTCCGGCTGTGGGACGGGCTGGCAGGGTCCATGGGGTGGCCTCGGGGTTGAAATTGCGGAGCGCCCGCCACCATACCGCAGCCCGGCGCCGCGTGCGGCGCGGCCTGTGGACGATGCTCGTGACGCAGGTCAGACCAGCACGATCGACGTGTCGTAGCTGGCCACTGTCCGGTCGTGGGTCACCAGGCGCATCGGTTCGAAGCGGGCCTGCGCAACGAGCAGGCGATCGAACGGGTCGCCGTGAAGCGCGGGGAGCGACTCGACGGCGGCCGCGTGTTCAGGCCGCACGTCGAGCCATCGATACCCGGCAAGCCGGCAGTAGCCCAGCGCGTCCTCGCCGGAGATCGGCATGTCGCCGCGCCCGAGCGCATGCTTGATCGCGATCTCCCAGATCGAGACCGCACTCACCCAGACCGTGTTCCGTGCATCCAGCAGGAGCGTGCGTGCATTTACGGGCAGCGTCGGCGCGTCGGCCAGGGCCCAGAGCAGGACGTGCGTGTCCAGAAGCAGCTGCATCCGGGCTCAGGCGCCGAGGAACAGCCGGGCCACTTCGTCGTTGTGCCGGTCGATGTCGGCAGGCACCTCGAACCGCCCGCGTGCTGCACCGATCCGCAGTCCGGGGTCCGTCGCCTCGATCGCGACCAGCCGGGCCGCAGGCTTGCCGTTACGCGCAATGATGATCTCGCGCGCCTCGCCGCGCTCCACGGCGTCCACCAGACGCGAGAGCGAGGTCTTGGCTTCCAGCATGTTGACGGTGGGCATCGCAGCATTCCCTGGCTAAGTCTGGTCAAGCATACCAGTGCCCTGCGGCGGGTGTCCAGGCGCGGCCGCCGCGTGCGTCAGTCCGGCACGATCGTGTTCTCCTCCGGTGCGTACCAGTCGAAGACCGCGAAGAACGCGCGCGCCGCGTCGGGCGTGCCGCGCGTGACCCGCGCCTCGGTCAGGAACGCGTCCAGCGTGCGTTTGCACGACCAGAACCGCAGCCAGTTGTCGTAGCCGGTCTCGACCTCGACGGCGGGCGCCACCGGGTGGCGATCGGGATCGGCGACGAACGCGACGACGCCGCGCCGCTGGTGCAGCGCGTGACGCACGCCGCGATCGGCGATCGACAGCGCCAGCACCGTGTCGATGTCCGCCGCGCGCAGCGGATCGACGCGCACGCGGTACTGTTCGATCGACATTGCCGGCGGCGTCTGGGCGAGCACAGCCGGTCCCGGAAACTGCAGGCGCGGGATCCGGATCTCGCCGCGCAGCGCGCGCGCCTGCGACACGTACCAGCTGCGGATCGTGTAGGCCGGGGTGACAATCCCCATCTGCTCCATCACGTCGGCCTTCAGCCTGCGCGCGTCGTGGTCCGACGGGTCCAGCCGGTGGAGGTAGGAGACCAGCTGCAGCGCCCACGCGAACTCGCGATCGGCGAACGCCGCGCGTGCGCGCTGCAGCACCGCCCGCGCGCCCCCCATCGCGTCGACCAGCCGTCGCGCCTGCTCCAGCGGCGGCAGCGGGTTGATGCTCGCGGCGTCGCCGTCGAACCAGCCGAGCGCGTGGTGGTACAGGTAGGGGCCGTAGTGGCTGATCTCGCCGTAGATCTCGGCGAGGTTCGGGCATTCGGCCAGGTGCGGCGGCAGGCGCACGAACCCCCGCAGGTCGTCGGGCCCCAGCCCGCGCAGGATGCCGCGCAGCGTCTGGTCGAAGATCAGGTTCAGCGCGTCGATCACCGCATCGAGCGTCTCGCGCACCGCCGCGCGCCCGCGCAGCGCCCGTGCATGGGTCGTGACCAGCACCTCGGGGGCGAGGTCGCGGATCACCCGCAGCCCGTCACGCCACTCGCGCGGGTCGCGGAACTTCGATCCGCGCAGCGTGTAGATGTTCGGCATGAACGGCCAGAGCAGGTTGTTGAGCACCACGCCCCGGTCCGGCAGGTGCACGGTCAGGCAGTCGTCGGTGTCGGAGCCGTGGCGCACGAAGAACTGCATGCGCACGCCGGCGATCGTCATGCATTCGCCGTCCTGCACCGGCGTGTCCACCGGCAGCACGCCCGCGCGGCCGAAGCGCACCGCAGCGCCGACCGCGGCCGTCTCGCCCTGCGCCGGCACGAAATGATTGAACTGCTGCAGCGTGCGCGACACCTGCAGCGGCATCGTCTCGGGGAACACCGTGCCGGCGGCGCCGGCGGCGACGTTCGCATTGACCTGCGGGTGGCCGATGATCTTCACGCCGGCGCCATTGCCGACGAGCGCGGTCGTGCCGTTGATGTAGTGCGAGTGCGAATACAGCACGGCGACGATCGGCTTGTCCGAGACCGTGCGGATCTGGCGCAGGAAGCGCTCGCCGTCCTCGAGCGTCTCGCCGGTGTCGTACACGATCAGACCGTCGTCGCCTTCGATCAGGGTGAGGTTCAGGAAGCCGTCACCGCCGAAGACGGTCACGCCCGGCGCGACGCGGTCCGCGATCGGCGCGAGATAGCTGGTCCGCGCCAGCCGCTCGAGGGCGTCGGCGTTCGTGCGCGCGCCGTTGGGCAAGGTCGTCAGCGGGACCTCGGCGCCCATGTAGCGATGGGTCTGCGATGACATCGATGCCCTCCTTCGGGGTGCGGTCGCGCGCGGTCAGCGCTGCAGGTCGACGACGAAGCGGCCGCGCCCGCGGCCCTCGATCAGGGTGTCGAACGCACGCGGCAGGTCCGCAAGCCCGATGGTCGTGGCGATCGACGCCGCGTGCCGCGGATTCAGGTCGCCGGCGATGCGGCCCCACACGCGCGTGCGCAGCGGCATCGGGCTGTTGGCGTTGATGCCCAGCAGCCGCACGCCGCGCAGGATGAACGGCAGCACCGACGTCGAGAGGTCGTTGCCCATCGCGTTGCCGAACGCCGCGATCACGCCGTCCTGCTGCATGGTGCGCACCAGCGCGTCGAGTGCGGTGCCGCCCAGCGAGTCGAGCGCCCCTGCCCAGCGCGCCGTCTCGAGCGGGCGCTTGCCGATCGCCTCGGGCGCGACCACCTGCGCCGCGCCCAGCGTGCGCAGCCAGCCGTCGTCGGCCTGCCGCGTGATCGCATGGACCTCGTAGCCGCGCCCGGCGAGCATGTCGATCGCCAGGCTGGCCACGCCGCCGGTCGCGCCGTTCACGGCCACCGGGCCGCCCTGCGGCGTCATGCCGTTGTGCTCCATCGCGTCGATCGCCAGCGCCGCGGTGTAGCCGGCCACGCCGACGATCGCCGCGGTGAACGGGTCGAGCCCGGCGGGCAGCTTCAGCACCATGTCGGCGGGCACCGGCATCAGCTCGGTGTAGCCGCCGTCCCGGTCGGCGCCGATGCCGAAGCCGTGCACCACCACCGCGTCACCGGGCACGAAGCGCGGATCGTCGGAGCGCAGCACCCGGCCGATGTGCTCGATGCCGGCGGTGCAGGGGAAGCGCCGCATGATCTTCGCCCGGTTCAGGCCGGTCAGCGCGTCCTTGTAGTTGACGCCGGCGTACAGGCCCTGGATCAGCACGCCGCCGGCGCGCTCGGCCTCGTCGACCGGCTGCCGCACCAGGCGGCCGGTGACGGTGCCGCCTTCGTCGAACAGGCGCCAGCATCGATAGGTGCTCGTCATCTCGAATCACTCCTTGTCGGTTCGGTTCGGGCAGCGCCTGCGGATCAGCGCTGCACGGAAGTTCGGACGGTGCCTGCGGATCAGCGCTGCACCGGCGGGGTCGTCTCGCTGCGCGTGGCCGTCATCACGTCGTCGGGCATCTCGATCAGCTTGCGGTAGGCGGCGTCCGGGTAGCGCATGTGCGGCTGCGCGGGGTCGATCGGCGGCTGCGGCACGGTGCCGCCCTGCCCGGTGGTCGGCGCCGGCGCCCGGAAGCGGGCCAGCTCCTCGGCGGAGATGCCGGCCAGGGCCACCACCTCGGGGTCGATCCACGCGTCGGGGTCGATCGCCGCGCGCGAGGTCGAGATCTCCAGCGTCAGGTGCTCGGGGCCGGCGAAGTAGATGGACTTGCAGAAGCCGTGGTCGATCGGGCCGATCACGTTCACGCCGCGTGACCGGATGCGGTCGCGCATCGCGATCAGCTGCGCGTCGTCGTCGACGTTCAGCGCCAGGTGCTGCATGGTGCCGGGGGCCGACGGGGCGCCGGCATTGCCCGCGTGGCTGACGCCGAACTGCGGTGCGATCGACGCCATCTGCGGCGTCTGCACGAATGCGATCGACGAGCGGTCGTTCAGGCGCAGGAAGCCGTGCCATGCGCCCTTGACGCCGTGCATCCAGTACAGCGCCACGAGCTCCATGCCGAGCACGTCGCTGAAGAAGGCGATCTGGCGGCGGATGTCGCCGGTGGAGATGGCCAGGTTATGGAGTCCGTTCGGTCGGCTCATGGGGAGGGTCTCCGGTCGGGCTGCGGGGATTCGGAATCGTGCCAGCGGCCCAGCAGCCGACGTCCCAGGGCATTGAACAGCAGGAAGATCGCGATGCCGGTCAGCGACACGAGCAGCAGCGCGGCGAACATCTTCGGCACCTCGGTGCGGAAGCTCGCCTCGAGGATGCGCGAGGCCAGGCCGGTCTCGCGCCCGGCCGCACCGGCGGTGAACTCGGCCACCACGGCGCCGATCAGGCTCAGGCCGCCGGCGATCTTCAGGCCGGCCAGGAAGTAGGGCAGGGCGGTGGGCACCAGCAGCAGCCGCAGCCGCTGCAGGCGGCTGGCCCGGTACAGCGTGAACAGGTCCTTCAGGTTCGCGTCGGCCGAACGCAGGCCGATCACCGTGTTCGACAGGATGGGGAAGAACGCGACGATCCACGCGCAGATGAGCAGTGCGGCGGTCGTGCTGTCGACGTAGATCAGGATCAGCGGGGCGATCGCCACGATGGGGGTGACCTGCAGCACGATCGCCACCGGCAGCAGCAGGCGCTCCACCCAGGGCGACAGCGCGAACAGCGCCGCCAGGACGACGCCCAGCACCGCCGACAGCGCCAGCGCGCCGAAGGTGATTTTCACGGTGAACCACCACGACAGCATCAGCGACCCGAGGTTCGCCCACAGCGTGGCCAGCACCAGGCTGGGCGCGGGCAGCACGTAGTGCGGAATGCGGGCCGCGTGCACCAGCAGCTCCCAGGCGAGCAGCAGCACGAGCGGCACGGCCAGCGCGGTGGCCGCGCGCCTCAACGCGGTTCCTCCATCGCCGCGCGCAAGGCGCGCGAGGCGTCGGTGCACAGGCGGGCGAACGGCTGCGAGGTGCGGAAGTCGTCGTCGCGCGCGGCGTTCGGGTCGACCTCGAACTCGGCCACCACGCGCCCGGGGCGCGCGCGCATCACCAGCACGCGCTGGCTGAGGAACATCGCCTCGTGCACGCTGTGGGTGACGAACACGACCGTCAGCCCGCTGTCGCGCCACCAGCGCAGCAGGTCGTCGTTGAGCCGCATGCGCGTGATCTCGTCGAGCGCGGCGAACGGCTCGTCCATCAGCAGCAGCCGGGGCCGGGCGACCAGTGCCCGCGCGATCGACACGCGCATCTTCATGCCGCCCGACAGCTCGCGCGGCCAGGCGTCGGCGAAGTCGCCGAGCCCGACCGTGGCCAGCGCGCCCTCCACCGCCTGCCGTGCCAGCGCCCGCGACTGCCCGGCGATGCGCAGCGGCAGCCACACGTTGTCGAACACGGTCGCCCAGGGCATCAGCGTGGGCTCCTGGAACACGAAGGCCGCCGGCGTGCGGCCCGCGTCCCGGCCGGCCGCGTCGCCGGCGCCGGCATTCGCCGCCGGCGATGCCGAGGGCACGCCCGCCGCGTCCGCGCGCACCCGGAGGGTTCCGGCGTCCGGAGCCGTCAGGCCGGCGATGAGGCGCAGCACCGTGCTCTTGCCGCAGCCCGACGGGCCGAGCAGCGATACGAACTGGCCGGCCGATCTGCAGCGAGCAGTCGTGCAGCGCCTGGGTGCCGTTGGCGAAGCGCTTGGAGACGCCCTCGAGGGCGATGACGGGCGAAGACATGGCCGTCGAGCCTAACACCGCTGCGGGGCGGCCGTGGCCGCGCCCGCGCCGTGGGTCAGGCCTGCTTCAGCATCCCTTCGAAACGGGTGCGCAGCTCGCGTTTCATGATCTTGCCGCTGGGGTTCTTCGGCAGCGCCTCGACGAAGACCACCGCCTTGGGCACCTTGAAGTGCGCCATGTGCGCCTTGCAGTAGTCGATCACCTGCGCCTCGGTGACGGTGTGGCCGTCCTTCACGACGATCACGGCGGTCACCGCCTCGATCCAGTACGGGTGCGGCAGACCCACCACCGCCACCTCCGACACGCCCGGCACGCGGTAGACCATCTCCTCCACCTCGCGGCTGGCGACGTTCTCGCCGCCGGTCTTGATCATGTCCTTCTTGCGGTCGACGACGGTCAGGTAGCCCTCCTCGTCGAGCACGCCGAGGTCGCCGCTGTGGAACCAGCCGCCGGTGAAGGCCGCGGCGGTGCGCTCGGGGTCGTGGTAGTAGCCCAGCAGCAGCTGCGGCGAGCGGTGCACGATCTCGCCGACCTGCCCGGGCTTCACGTCGTTCATGTCGTCGTCGACCACCCGCGTCTCGACGTTGATCGCCGCGCGTCCGGCCGACCCGGCCTTGCGCACCTGGTCGTGCGGCTTGAGCACGGTGGCCACCGGCGCGATCTCGGTCTGGCCGTAGAAGTTCCACAGGCGCACCTGCGGCATGCGCCGCTGGATCTCGGCCAGCACCTCCACGGGCATGATCGACGCGCCGTAGTAGCCGCGCGCCAGCGCTGACAGGTCGCTGGACTCGAATGCCGGCGAGCGCAGCATCGCGATCCAGATCGAAGGCGGTGCGAAGAACGAGTTCGCCTTGTACTTCGACAGCAGGCCCAGGATGTTCTCGGCGGTGGGCTTGCCGGTGATCACGCTGGTGGCGCCGGTGTACACGCCCGGTCCCAGGAAGACGTCGAGCTGCGCGCAGTGATAGAGCGGCAGCGCGTGCACGATCAGGTCGTTCTCGGACATCTCGCCTTCGACGATGCAGCTCACGTACTCCCACAGCACGGCGTCGTGGGTGAGCATCGCGCCCTTGGGCAGCGACTCGGTGCCGCTGGTGTAGATGATCTGCAGCAGGCTGCTGCCGTCGATGTCGGGCTGCGGGGGCGTGGTGTCGTCCGACAGCAGCGACTCGAAGGTGCGCATGCCGGCCGGCGCCTGCGCGGGGTCCTCGCCGGGCAGCCAGACCATCTGCTCGACCGCGGTGTCGCGCGCCGCGGCTGCCGTGCCCAGCTCGACCATGTCCGGGCCCACGCACAGCGTGCGCGCGCCGGCGTGGCGCAGGATGTAGGCGACTTCGTCGGCGCCCAGCATGAAGTTGATCGGCACCATCACGGCGCCCAGGCGCGCCAGCGCGAAGCGCACGGCGGCGAAGGCGTGCGAGTTGCGCGACAGGATCGACACGTGGTCGCCGGCCTTGACGCCGATCGAGGCGAAGCCGTTGGCCAGCCGCGTGCACAGCGTGTCGAACTCGCGGTAGGTCCAGCGCACGTCGCCGCAGACGATTGCGGTCTTGTCGGGCAGGCGGGCGGCGGTGCGGCGCAGGACGTCGCCGAGGGTGTGGCGCCGGATCTGGGGGTTCATGGGCGGTCTCCGTCGGATCGTGGGGCCTGGTGCGGCGCACCGGGCGTCGGGGTTCGTTCGCCGAAATTGTAGTCGGGCGCGGGGCCGGTTCCGGAACGGTGGAAACCCGCTTCCCGCCGGTTGGCGACGGGGCGCCCGCGGGCGCACACTCTGCCGCATCGAACGAGGAGACGTGATGGAAGCATCCGTGGTGACTGCGCTGCGCACCGCGCTCGGGGACGCCGGCCTGCGCGTCGGCGACGACATCGACGCACGGTTCTGCGAGGACGTGCTGGGCCAGCGGGGCGCCGTGCCGCTGGCGGTGCTGCGCCCGGCGACGACGGCCGACGTGTCGAAGGCGCTGGCGATCTGCAACGACGCCGGGGTCGCGGTCGTCACGCAGGGCGGACGCACCGGCCTCGTGCGCGGCTGCCTGCCGCAGTCCGGCGAGGTCGTGCTGACGACCGAGCGCATGAATCAGGTCGAGTCCGTCGATGCGGACGCGGGCACGGCGATCGTCCAGTCGGGTGTGGTGCTTCAGGCGCTGCAGGAGCGGGTCGAGCCGATGGGGCTGGCGTTTCCGCTCGACCTGGGCGGGCGCGGCAGCTGCACGATCGGCGGCAACGTGTCGACGAACGCCGGCGGCAATCGCGTGATCCGCTACGGCATGGCGCGCGACCTGATCCTCGGCCTGGAGGCGGTGCTCGCCGACGGCACCGTGATCGACGGGCTCAAGCCGTTCGTGAAGAACAACACCGGCTTCGACCTCAAGCAGCTGTTCATCGGCAGCGAAGGCGTGCTGGGCGTGGTGACCCGCCTGGTGGTGCGCCTGATCCCGAAGCCGACCGACACGGCCGTGGCGTTCTGCGGGCTGCGCGACTTCGCGCAGGTGCGCGCGCTGCTGCGCCATCTGCGCCAGCGCATGGGCGGAGAGCTGACGGCGTTCGAGGTGCTGTGGAAGGCGTACTACACGCGGTTCCTCGCGATGAAGCCGGGTGCGGGTGCGATGCCGGACGCCCATGCGTTCTACGTGCTGACCGAGGCGTCGGGCAGCGACGGCGAAGCGCTGCGCGCGCGCTTCGAGCGTGCCCTGGCCGATGCGCTGGAGCAGGGCGTGATCGACGACGCCGTGGTCGCGAAGTCCGAGACCGAGGCGCGTGCGCTGTGGCACATGCGCGACCTCGCGATCGAGGTGTCGCGCACGCTCGGACCCCACGTCGGCTTCGACGTCAGCCTGCGCATCGCCGACATGGACGCCTTCGCGGTCGACCTCGCTGCGCTGGCCCGCCGGCTGCACCCGGGCGCGCAGACCGTCGTCTTCGGGCACGCGGGGGACGGCAACCTGCACCTGGCCGTGGCGCGCGACGTGCAGGTCGAGAACAGCTACGCGCAGGTCGAGCGCGCGGTCTACGACCTGGTCGCACGGTACGGCGGCTCGGTGTCGGCCGAGCACGGCATCGGCATGACGCGCCGCGCGTATCTCGGCCACACGCGCACGGCGCAGGAGATCGCACTGATGCGTGCGCTCAAGCGCACGATGGATCCGAAGAACATCCTCAATCCGGAGCGGGTGCTGGGCGTGCCGGGCTGACCCGTCATGCCCGACGCCCAGCACCCGCCGCCCGCGCCCGCAACCGCCCGCGCCGCCCGCAACCGCTGTCTCGCCGTCCCGCCGCCCGTCACCCCCGTCCGCCCCTGGAGCCCCCCATGTCTTCTCCCGTCGACGCCGCCGGACTCGATGCCCCGCTGACCGCGTTCGCCGATGCCCTGTTCGAAGCGCGCATCAGCGGCCGCCCGGTGGCGCTGCCCGACGGCTTTGCGCAGCGGTGCAGCGAGGCGCAGGGCCGGGCGATCGGTGCGCGCAACGTGGCGCGCCTGGCCGAGCGGCTCGGCGGCGGCATCGTCGGCGCCAAGCTCGCGGCAACCAATCCGGCCGCGCTGCAGAAGCTGGGGCTCGCCAAGCCGATCAGTGCACCGTTGCTCGGCGCGCGGGTGTTCGCGAGTCCGCGTGTGCTGCCCCGCGCCGACTTCATCGTATGCGTGGCCGAGGCCGAGCTCGGGGTGCGCTTCGGCGCCGACCTGCGCACCGACGGCGCGCGCCCCGCGCGCGACGCGGTCGCTGCGGCGGTCGACCAGGTGTTCCCGGTGATCGAGCTGGCCGACACGCGCATCGCCGACTGGCAGAGCGCGCCACCGGCGGCAATCCATGCCGACATGGGCTACTTCGGTGCGCTGGTCACCGGCGCGCCGTGCGCCGGCTGGCGCACGCTCGACCTCGCCGCCGCTTCGGTGCGCCTGCTGGTCAACGACGCGGACGTGCGCCAGGGCTCGGGCGCGTCGGTGATGGGCCACCCGTTCGAAGCACTGGCCGGGTTCGTAGCCGAGCGCGGCGCGGCAGGGCAGGGGGTGGCCGCCGGCGAGATCGTCAGCACCGGCACCTGGACCGTGCCGTACCTCGCCCAGCCCGGTGACCGGCTGGTGGCCGACTTCGGCCCGCTGGGCCGGGTGTCGGTGGATCTGACCTGAACCCCGACTCAGGCCGGATCGGACAGGATGTTCTTCGCCAGCCCCAGGCCCGCGCGTGTCAGGCGTTCGTCGTTGGTCCAGAGCGCCTGGCACCCGTGGTGCTGGGCGCACGCCAGATGCAGTGCGTCCGGCGTGCGCAGACCGAAGCGGGCGCGCAGGATCGCTCCGTTGCGATAGACCGCCTCGGGCATCGCCAGCGTCGCGAGTCGCAAGAAGAACGTCTCGAAGTAGCCCTGCAGCGCGAGATCTCCGCTGCGTACCGGTCCGACCAGGCACTCCATCTTCACCAGCGGCGAGATTGCGAACCGCTCGTTCCCCGAACGGACGACCGCTTCGATCCTGCGCGTCACCCGTGACGCGAACTCAGGAACTTCCTCGACGACGTAGATCAGCAGGTTGGCGTCGAGGTAGATCAGTCCCACGCGCTTCGCTCGGCTTCGATGTCGGCGTCGATCTCTGCACGGGTACGGCGTTGGCGCACCGGGGACGGATGATCGTTCAGCCAGGCAAGCAGCGTGGCGCCATCCCCAGGGCAGGCCTGCTGGTCAGGCGCGCGTGCCGGCACGATTCTGACGACCGGCTCGCCCCGGTTGGCGATGATGACCTCCTCGCCCGCCAGCGCGGCCTTGATCAGGCGCGACAATTGGTTGCGTGCTTCCAGAATGTTGACTTGCATGAAGCCGGTCCAGGGACGTAAGGGCCGAAGTGAAGGCTTTCGGACGTCGAAGCAGATTAACATGGCTAGATGCGGGGGTGAACCTAGCCAGATGGCCGGGGCGCGGGTCAGTCCGCGACGCTCGGGAACTCCGGCACACCCAGCCCCAGCGCCTTCGCGCAGTTGCCGATCTGCTTCCAGGTGGTCGCGTCGATCGGGATGCCGTCGCGTCCGCGCTGGGCCTTCGACAGGCGCTCCGGCTCGCCGGGCACCAGCACCGGCTTGTCGGGGTCGGCCGCGGGCGAGGCCTTCACGTAGTCGATCACGCGCGCCAGCGCGGCGTCGAACCAGCCGCCGTCGATCAGCCGGCCGGGCTCCAGCACGATCGACATCATCCCGTTCGACAGCCCGTCCCTGAAGCCCTCGCCGCTGCGCGGCGCACCCGCCATCGCGCCGCCCAGCACCTCGGCCACGAACGCAAGCGCCCAGCCCTTGTGCTCGCCGAACGCGGTCTGCGCGCCGCGGGGGTCCTCGAACATCACCTTGGGCTCGGTGGTCGGCTGGCCGGTGTGGTCGATCAGCCGGCCGGGGGCCACCTGCTCGCCCTTGTTGTAGGCGACCCGCACCTTGCCCAGCGCAATCGTCGACGTGGCGAAGTCGAGCAGCACCGGCTGGCTGCCGGGGATCGCGATGCACACCGGGTTGGTCATCAGACGGGGATCGCTGCCGCGGAACGGGGCGACCGTGGGCACCGCATACACGGCGTTCACGAAGTGGATCGACATCAGCCCCTGCGCGGACAGGCGGTCGGCGTAGAAGCCGACCCGTCCGATGTGCTGGGCATTGCGCAGCGTGGTGACGGCCACGCCGTGCGTGCGGGCGATCTGCTGCGCCTGCGCCATCACCGCGTTGACGATCGGCTGGCCGTAGCCCATCTGGCCGTCGAACACCGCGAACGCGCCTGCGCCGCCCACCTGCACCGGCACCTGGTTCGGCTTCACCCAGCCGTTCTTCAGGTGGAGCATGTACGCGGGCACCATGCCCACGCCATGGCTGTCGTGGCCGGTGAGGTTCGCCTCGATCAGGTGCTCGGCGATCTGCTGCGCCTCGGCGTCGTGGCTGCCCGCGGCGCGGAAGATCGATTCGATGTAGTCCCGCAGCGGCGCGGGTGCGGCGATCACGGTCATGTCAGCCAGCCCTTCGGATCTGTTGGATGGGTTCGGAGAATTCCTGCATCAGCCGGGCGCGCTCGACGCCCGCCGTGTCGGCGCTCGCCTGGCGCACGTGCCCGAAGCCGCGGATCTTCGCGGGCAGCGACGCGATCGCCACCGCGATGTCGTAGCGGTCGTCGGACAGGCCGGCGATCAGTGCGCGCACGTCCTGCTCGTACTGCGTGCGCAGCGCCGCATCGAGGCGCCGCTCCTCGCCGTTGCGGAACGGATCGAGCCACGTGCCGCGCAGCCCGCGCAGCTTCGCCAGCACGCCGAACGCGCGCATCAGCCAGGGACCCACCTCGCGCTTGACCGTGCGGCCGGTGGCCGGATCGGTGCGCGCGAACGGCCACGCGCCGACGTGGAAGTGCAGGGTGTAGTCGCCTTCGAAGGTCTGCTCGAGCTCCTTGCGGAAGGCGTCGCTGGTGTACAGCCGTGCCACCTCCCACTCGTCCTTCACCGCCAGCAGCTTGAACCAGCCGTGCGCCACCGCCGTGGCCAGCCGCTGCTTGTGCGCGGGGGCGGCGTCGACCGCGCGCACCGCGTCGACCAGTTCGGTGTAGCGCTTCGCCAGCGCGGCATCCTGGTAGTCGGTGAGGAAGGCGGCGCGACGCGCGACGAGCTCGTCCAGCGTCGGTGCGGCCTCGCGCCGGTGGAACTGGATCACCTGTCCGCCCGACACCAGGCGGTCGACCCGTGCAGGATCGACCGCGATGCAGCGGCCCCACTGGAACGCGGTGCGGTTGAGCGCCACCGACACGCCGTTGAGCTCGATCGCACGCTCGATCGCGGCGCGCGACAGCGGGATCAGCCCTTTCTGCCAGGCGATGCCGACCATCATCATGTTGGCCGCGATCGCGTCGCCCATCAGCGCGACCGCCAGCCGCTGCCCCTCCACCGTCGTCAGCCCGGCGTCGCCGGTGCCCGCGCGCACCCGGTCGATCAGGGCGTCCGCATTCGCGGCCCAGTCGGCGTTGCGTGCGAACTCGGCGGTCGCGATCAGGTCGCTGCAGACGATCGCGTGACTGCGCCCGCGGGCCAGCGTCGAGATCGGCTCGTCGCCCGAGGCGACGATCAGGTCGCAGCCGATCAGCGTGTCGGCCTCGCCGACGCTCACGCGCGGCGCCGTGAGCTGCGCCGGGTCGGCCGAGAAGTGCAGGTGCGAGAAGACCGCGCCGTACTTCTGCGCCATGCCCATCATGTCGAGCGACGCGACGTGGGCGCCGTCGACGTGCGCGGCCACGCCCAGCACCTGGCCGATGGTGATCACCCCGGTGCCGCCGATGCCGCCGACCAGCACGTTGAACGGATGGCTGCGGCCGGCCAGCGCCGGCACCGTCGCCTCCGGCACGTCGAAGGGCGCGACCGCCGTCTTCGGCGTCCTGTCAGGCTTGCGCAGCGTGCCGCCGTGCACGGTGACGAAGCTCGGGCAGAACCCTTCGGTGCAGGTGAAGTCCTTGTTGCACGACGACTGGTTGATGCGGCGCTTGCGTCCGAACTCGGTGTCGATCGGCTCGATCGACAGGCAGGTCGAGACCTTGCCGCAGTCGCCGCAGCCTTCGCAGACGGCGCTGTTGATGAACGTGCGCTTGGCCGGGTCGTCCCACTTGCCCTGCTTGCGCAGCCGCCGCCGCTCGGTCGCGCACGGCTGCTCGTACACGAGCACCGACACGCCCGGATAGTCGCGCAGCTCGCGCTGCACGCGTTCGAGCTCGGAGCGGTGCAGCAGCGGCACGTCGGGCGGGAACTTCGCCGACGCGTACTTGGCCGGGTCGTCGGTCACCACCACCACCTTCTGCACGCCGTCGGCGCGCAGCGCCTCGACCATCTGTGGCACCGTCTGGCCCCCGGCGATCGGCTGGCCGCCGGTCATCGACACGAAGCCGTTGGCCAGCAGCTTGAACGTCATCGGCACGCCGGCGGCGACGGCCTGGCGGATCGCCAGCGACCCCGAGTGCGCATAGGTGCCGTCGCCGATGTTGGCGAACACGTGCTTCTCGTCGGTGAACGGCTGCTGGCCCAGCCAGTGCATGCCTTCGCCGCCCATCTGCGCCACCGTCTTGGTGGTCTCGGGCGACAGGTACACCGCCATGCCGTGACAGCCGATGCCGGCCATCGCGCGGCTGCCGTCGGGCACGCGGGTGGAGCGGTTGTGCGGGCAGCCCGAGCAGAAGCTGGGCGTGCGCAGCACGGCCGCGGCGGCCGCGGCGGCGACCTGCGGCGGCTTCCAGTCGGCGTAGCGGGCGTCCTTCGCGGCCAGCAGTCCGGCGAGCAGCTGCGACACCATCGCGGGCTTCGTCTCGCCGAAGTTCGGGAACTGCCATTTCGGCTTCGCGTCGTACACGTAGCCTTCGGAGACCTTGCCGATGATGCGCGGCGCGTTCGGCATGCCGTACAGGATCGAGCGGATCTGCTCCTCGAGCAGCGGGCGCTTCTCTTCGACGACGATCACGGTCTCGAGCCCGCGCGCGAATTCGCGCACGATGTCGGGCTCCACCGGCCAGATCATGCCGATCTGCAGGGCACGCACGCCCAGTGCCTCGGCGCGGCGTTCGTCGATGCCGAGGTCGAACAGCGCCTTGCGCACGTCCTGCCAGGCCTTGCCCGCCGACACCACGCCGATCGTCGCCTGCGCCGGGTTCAGCGTGATCCGGTTCAGGCGGTTGGCCTTCGCGTAGGCGAGCGCCGCGTACAGCCGCTTGTGGAACACGCGCTCCTCGACCGGCATCAGCACGAGCTCGGTCGGGCGGATCGCCAGGCCGTCGGGCGGGAAGTCGAACTCGGGCAGCACGACGTCGGGCTGCCCCGCCTGCAGCTGCACGGTGCCGGCGCTCTCGACGATCTCGCCGACCAGCTTCATGCCGACCATCGCGCTCGAGAAGCGGCTCATCTCGATGCCGTGCAGGCCGAACTCGAGGATCTCCTGCACGTTGCTGGGGTACAGCAGCGGCGCGCCGATCGACTCGAACAGGATGTCGGAGTAGCAGGCGACGGTGGAGGACTTCGCGCCGTGGTCGTCGCCCAGCAGGGCGAGCACGCCGCCGAGCCGGCTGGTGCCGGCCCAGTTGGTGTGGCGCAGCGCGTCCATCGCGCGGTCGACGCCCGGCCCCTTGGCGAACCAGACGCCGAACACGCCGTCGACCTTCGCGCCGGGGAACATGCCCACGTACTGCGAGCCCCACACCGACGTGGCGGCCAGCTCCTCGTTGACCCCGGGCCGGTACACGATGTTGTGTTCCTTCAGCAGCTCGGGCACCTTGCGCAGCGCGCCGTCGTAGGCGGCCAGCGGAGAGCCCTGGTAGCCGGAGATGTAGCCGCCGGTGTTGCGTCCGGCCGCCCGGTCGCGGCGCCGCTGGTCGAGCACCATGCGCACCAGCGCCTGGATGCCGGTCATGAAGACGATGCCGTCGTCGCGCAGGTACTTGTCGTCGAGCGTCGCGTCGAGCCGCGCCGGCGGGGTGTTCGGGGGCATCGCGGTCACTCCTGGGGGCGGTTGAGCACCGCGCAGAGCTGGTGGCAGGTTTCGATGGTGGGCACGGCCACGCCGAGGCGGCGCCCGAGGGCGACCGCGTACCCGAGGATCGCGTCGACCTCGAGGCGGCCGCCGCGCAGCAGATCCTGCAGCGCCGACACGCGGTGCAGCGGCGCGCGCTGGCCGAAGACGGCCCCGAAGCTGCGCACCAGCCGCGCGCCTTCCTCGGGGGGCGCGGCGGCGATCGTGTTCAGGGGCAGGCCCTTCTGGTCGAGGATGCGCACGCCGCTGGCGGCGGCCAGCGCGCAGGTCTCGCGGATCAGGTGCGCGATCGCGATCGCGGTGTCCGGGTCGGACAGGTTGCGCCACGTGTACTGCCGCGTGAGCAGCGCGGGCGCGAACAGCGGCAGGAAGCCCGCGTACTTGGTCCACTCGACGCTGCGGATGTCGTCGGACGCCTCGGCGGCGATGCCCGACGACTTCAGTGCGCCGACGATGTCGGCGACGCGCGCCGACGGGCCGCCGCCGAGCTCGCCGATCGGCAGCGCCTGGTTCATCGTGAAGCGCGTGGTGCCGTCGTCGAGCAGTTCACCCGAGATGCTCGCGGTGGCGCCCAGCACCTGGTCCGCGCCGTAGCGGGCGACGAGCTCGTCGTTCTTCAGCACGCCGTTCTGCAGCGACAGCGCGATCGGCGGCCGCGCCAGGCGCACGCCGTCCAGCGCCTGCGCGGTGTCGAAGGCCTTCGTGCACAGGATCAGCACGTCGGCGTCGGTGGCTTCGCCGGGCCGGACCACCGGCACCGGCACCGTGCAGTCGACCAGTCCGGTGAGCGTGACGCCGTGCGCCGCGACGTGGTCGGCCCGGCGCCCGCGCGCCAGCAGCGCCACGGGGGTGCCGGCGCGCGCCAGGTGCGCTGCCAGGATCGAACCGAGCGCGCCGGCGCCCAGGATCAGGAACTTCATCGATTGCCTCCTCGTGTGCGGCGCCTGCATCGGGCGCCGTTCGTGCGGGGTCGAGCTTACCGGGTTCGCCTCACTCGTACGCCGACAGGTCGCGCACCGCGCCCCGGTCCGCCGACGTCGCCAGCAGCGCGTAGGCCTTGAGCGCCGTCGACACTTCGCGCGGGCGCGGCGACCTCGGCTTCCACGCGTCGCGTCCGCGGGCGTCCTGCGCCGCGCGGCGGGCGGCCAGCGCCTCGTCGGACACGCGCAGGTGCACGCGCCGCGCAGGGATGTCGAACTCGATCACGTCGCCGTCCTCCACCAGCGCGATCGTGCCGCCCGACGCGGCCTCCGGCGACACGTGCCCGACCGACAGGCCGGCGGTCGCGCCCGAGAAGCGTCCGTCGGTGATCAGCGCGCACTGCCGGTCGAGGTCGTGCGACTTCAGCAGCAGCGTGAGCTTCAGCATCTCCTGCATGCCGGGCCCCCCGCGCGGTCCCTCGTAGCGCAGCACCACCACGTGGCCGGGCTTCACCAGCCCGCCGCGGATCGCCTTGGCGCCCTGGTGCTCGTCCTCGAACACGATGGCGGGGCCGCTGAAGCGCAGCATGCTCTCGTCGACGCCGGCGGTCTTGACGATGCAGCCGTCGGGCGACAGGTTGCCGCGCAGCACCGCCAGCCCGCCGTCCTGCGAATACGCGTGCGCGGCGTCGCGGATGCAGCCGTCGGCACGGTCGAGGTCGAGCGAGGGCCAGCGCTTGTCCTGCGAGAACGCGGTCAGGCTGTGCGCGCGTCCGGGCGCGGCGCGGTAGAAGTCGGCGACCTCGGCCGACGGCTGGCCGCGCACGTCCCAGCGCGCGAGCGCGTCGCGCACCGAGGGCGCGTGGATCATCGGCGTGCCCAGGTCGAGCACGTCGAGCCGGGCCAGCTCGCCCAGGATGCCCATCACGCCGCCGGCCCGGTGCACGTCCTCGACGTGCCAGCGCGCCGTGGACGGCGACACCTTGCACAGGTGCGGCGTGGAGCGCGAGATGCGGTCGATGTCGGCGAGGGTGAAGTCGATCCGGCCTTCGTGTGCGGCTGCCAGCAGGTGCAGCACCGTGTTGGTGGACCCGCCCATCGCGACGTCCAGGCGCATCGCGTTCTCGAACGCGCTGCGCGACGCGATCGCACGCGGCAGCACGCTCGGGTCGTCGTCCAGGTAGTGCCGGCGGCACAGCTCGACGATCATCCGGCCGGCGCGCGTGAACAGCCCGCGCCGGTCGGCATGCGTGGCCACCAGCGTGCCGTTGCCCGGGAGCGCCAGGCCCAGCGCCTCGGTCAGGCAGTTCATCGAGTTGGCGGTGAACATGCCCGAGCACGACCCGCAGGTGGGGCAGGCGTTGCGCTCGAGCTCGGCGACCTCGGCGGGCGACACGCCGGGGCGGTTGGTGGCGACCGCGGTGGTCACCACGTCGATCTTGAACGACGTGCCGTCGCGCTGCACGTTGCCGGCCTCCATCGGGCCGCCCGACACGAAGATCGTGGGGATGTTCAGGCGCATCGCAGCCATCAGCATGCCGGGCGTGATCTTGTCGCAGTTGGAGATGCACACCAGTGCGTCGGCACGGTGGGCGTTCACCATGTACTCGACGCTGTCGGCGATCAGGTCGCGCGACGGCAACGAATAGAGCATGCCGTCGTGGCCCATCGCGATGCCGTCGTCGACGGCGATCGTGTTGAACTCCTTGGCGTTGCCGCCGGCGGCCTCGATCTCGCGCGCCACCAGCTGCCCCATGTCCTTCAGGTGCACGTGGCCGGGCACGAACTGCGTGAACGAGTTGGCCACCGCGATGATCGGCTTCTCGAAATCGCCGTCCTGCATGCCGGTGGCGCGCCACAGCATGCGCGCGCTGGCCGCGGCCGGACCCTGGGTGACTTTTGCCGAACGGTACTTGCCCATGTCTCCTCCGATGATGACGGGCGCCGGCCGGCGGGCCGGCGATCAGAGGTCGATTGTGTACCCGGAGGGGATCGGTGTGCCGGCCAGGTCGTAGGCGGCGCGCTGCTCGTTGGCGCCGTAGATCACGTAGTGGGCGATGGCGCCGTTGGTGCGGCTGCCCAGGAAGTCGCCGATGTACGCGTCGACGTAGGCGGCCACGTCGGGGTTGTCGCGCAGGTAGCGGGTGCCGTCGAAGGTGTCGAAGCGCGGGCCGGCGCTGCGGCCCTCCCAGACCCCGTACAGGTTGTAGTGCATGAACAGCGTGGCGTCGTCCAGGTGCAGCGGGCGCAGGTCCGCCCAGCGGTTCTCGTACCAGGTGGCGTCGAACCAGGCGTTGGGCGCGCGGCCCTCGGCGGCACCGTGCGCGAAGTAGTGCTGCGCCGCGGTGGCCGGCGTGACGGACGGCACGAGCTCGGCGTTGTCGAGCAGGTAGTGGACCGGGTCGAACAGGAAATCGCGGATCGCGCCGTAGGCGGGCACGCCGCTGGCGGCGGGCGGGACGAGCTCGAAGGTCTTGTCGGCGAAGCGCAGCTGCTCGATCGAGACCAGGGTGTCGGTGCCGTCCTGCCCGGTGTCGTGCGTGACCAGCCAGCGCGTCCCCGAGTGCTCGACACGATAGGCGCCGCTGGGGGACGTGAACGCGGCGGCGTCGGTGCCGGGTCCGCCGTTGAGCAGGTCGAACCCGCCTGCGCCCGTCAGGGTGTCGTTGCCGGCGTGGCCGAACAGGGCGTCGTCGCCGGCCCCGGCCACCAGGGTGTCGGCCCCGTCGGTCCCCTCGTGGGTGTTGCCGCGCGCATTGAAGAGCTGCGCCCGCACCGAGTAGCCGCTGGCGTCCGCGTTGGTGGTCGCGTAGCGGTCGTTCCACACGACCAGGAAGCGTCCCTCGTCCAGCGCGAGCACCTGCGGGGTGTCCTGGTAGCCCGACGGATCGCCGTTGACGCGGAACTCCGCGCCGGTACGGGTTGCGCCGTTCGTGAACACCTGCCCGAACACGTCGTCGCGGCCCGCCCACACCGCGACGAAGCCGCCGCCGTCCAGGCCGGCCACCTCGGGCGCCATCTCGAGCGACGCGATGCTGTCGCTGAGCACGAATTCGCCGAACAGTTTCTGGCCGGTCGGCGAGAACACCTGGCCGCGCACGTTGATCGACCCCTGGTCGTCGGGCGCCCAGTCCTGGAACACGATCACGAAGCCGCCGGTGTCGAGGGCGGCGACTTTCGGCAGGTGCTGGGCCCAGGTGGTGGTGGTGTTGACGAGGATCTCGCTGCCGACCTTGCGGCCGGCGGCGTCGAACACCTGCGCGCGGACCGCCGCGTCGCTGGGATCGTCGCCGCTCCTGCTGAGGTCCGTCCAGGTGACGACGAAGCCGCCCCCCTGCAGCCCGACCACGCTGTGCTCGCTCTGGACGGTGCCGGCGGCCTCGCCGGCACCGGTGGTGTTGACGACGAACGGGCCGGCCACCGGGCTGCCGCGCGCGGAGAACACCTGCGCGTACACGTCCCAGTCGTAGAGATGGCTGTAGTACCAGGTGACGACGAAGCCGCCGTCGGCCAGCGGCGCGACCCGCGGCGTCTGCTGGAACGGGCCCGGGATGGCGACCTCGCCGCTGACGTTCGCACCGTTGTCGTCGAACACGCGCAGCTTGGTGCCGGCGAAGTTGCCGTTGGTCACCTCGCCGGCCGGATTCCAGCCGACGCTGTAGTCCTGCCACACGACGACGAAGCCGCCGCCCGGCAGCGCGGTGACCTCCTGCCGGTCCTGCGTGAGGAAGGTCGTGGTGTTGACCAGGATCTCGCCGCCGACCCTCTGCGTGGCCGCGTTGTACACCTGCGCCTTGATCGCGTTGCCGGAGGTGTCGCCGGTGGCGCCGCCGACACCGAGGCTGCCGGGATGGTCGGCGAAGCTGAAGTAATCCCAGCCGTCGGTCCAGGTCACCACGTAGTTGCCGTTGGACAGCCCCGCGACCCGGACGTTCTGCTGCCAGCCGGCGGTGGCTGTGTTGGCGGTCGCCGCCAGCAGCACCTTGCTGCCCAGCGCCGTGAAGGTGCGCACCCCGATGCCGGACTGGTCGCCGTCACCGCCCACCGTGCCGTACTGTTCGGCGTCGCCGTTGCCCCAGTCGGTCCAGCCGATCACGAAGCCGCCGTTGGCGAGCGCGGCCGCATGTGCGTAGCTCTGGTCGCCGGACACCTGACCATACGGCAGGATCTCGCTCTGGATGCGGACGGCGGAGGTGACGGTCATGCGGCGCTCCTTCGAAGTGTGGGTGGCGGATGGACGATGCGGCCGGCGCGCCGGCACCGCGGGCGCACAGGCACCGCAGCCGTGCGCGCAAGGGGGCCACGCACGCCGATTCTCCGGTCGCGTGTCGCGGGGTGCATTGAGATGCGTCATTGGCGCCCCGAGCGGTGCGGTCCGCGCTGTGCGCATGCCGGTTCGCGGCGCCCGCGCGCCGGTTCGCGCCATCGGTGCGCAGCTCGTCGCATGGCGGCACGGGCGCACCACGGCACGGGCACAGTGACGACACGTTCACCGGAGCCCGACATGACCCCTTCCCACTCCCTTCCTCCGTGCCGCCACGCCGCCACGCCTGCCGCCACGCCCTTCGTGCACGCCCGTCGTGCCCCTTCGCGTGTCGTGTCCGTGCTGACGACCGCCCTCGTCGCCCTGGTGTGCGCCGTTCCGATGACCGCGCCCCGTGCGCAGGGGCAGCCGCAGTCGGAGTCGCAGCCGCAGCCGCAGCCGCAGGCACAGGCCGTGCAGCCGTCCGCCTTGTACGCCGCGGGCCTGCGCGTGGCCGCGCTGCCGTACCGCGGACAGTCGATGCCGGTGGCGGTGACGTATCCGACCCGTGCGCCCGAGGCCGTGACCGATCTGGGGCCCTATCGCCTGATGGTGGCCAAAGGGGCGCCGCCCGCGCCGCAGTCGTCGCCTGCCACGGGCTGGCCGGTCGTGTTCGTCTCGCACGGCACCGGCGGCAGCCTGTTCGGCCATGCCGACCTGGTCGCGGGACTGGCGCGCGCCGGACACGTGGTGGTCAGCCTCGAGCATCCGGGCGACAACTACCGCGACCGGTCGCTGGTCGGCGACCCGCGCTACTTCACGGAGCGCCCCGCCCAGCTGCTGGCCGTGATGCGGGCCGTGCTCGACGCGGACGGTGACGCCGGCGCCGCCATGCGCGCGCTGATCGGCGACGTGCCGGTCGATGCGCGGCAGGTCGCGGTGATCGGGCACTCGGCCGGCGGCTACACCGCCGCGGTGGTGGCCGGTGCGCGCGGCGGTGCCGGACGGGTGACTGCGCACTGCGCCGCGCACGCGCAGGACGATCCGATGTGTGCGTTGCGTGACCCGCGTGCCCATGTCGCGCCGGGGTTCTCCGGGCCGCGCTTCACGCTGCCGCCCGACGCGCCGATGCCGGTGTCGCTGCACGAGCCGCGCGTGCGCGCTGCGGTGCTGATGGCGCCGCTGACCGTGCCGCTGGAGCCGGAGTCGCTTGCGGCCGTGCCGGCGCGGCTGCTGGTGATGGGTGCTCGGTCGGACGCAGTGCTGCCCGCGCGCTTCCACTTCGAGCCGTGGGCCCGATGGGCGCCGGCGGCGCAGCGCGTCGAGGACACGCAGGCCGGGCACTATGGGTACATGACCTCCGTGCCGCCGGAACGGCGCGCGATGCTCGGGCCCGCAGGGCAGGATCCGGACGGCTTCGATCGGGCCGCCTTCCAGCGCGCGCTGGTGCAGCGGATCGCGGTGTTTCTCGACGGGGCGCGCTGACCGGCGCGCCGTGACGCCGTAGTGTGATGGCTCAGCGGGTCGGCGGTGCGGCCGGTGCGGCCGGCACGGCCCCGCCGCCGACCAGGTCGATCCGCCGCCGCAGCGTATCGGCCGCCGCCGTGTCTCCGGCCGCACGCGCCCGCTGCGCCTGCAGCGACAGCCAGGCCAGCAGCGGCCGCCGCCAGCCGTGGGCGGATGCGGTCTCGACGGCCTCGGCGATGGCGGGCGGATCGATCCGGCCGGCGCGCAGCAGCGCGCCCGCGGCCACCAGGCGCGACACCGGATCCTCGAGCGACGCGACGGTGCGCGTGCCGGCGAGGATCGCGCGGTGCTGTGGCGGCAGCAGCGCGCCGTCCACGGACTCCCAGCGTCCGGTCAGATAGGCGGCATAGGCGTTCAGCGCCGGCGGGACGTCGGGCGCCAGCGCCACGAAGCCCGGGCAGTCGTCGGGTTCGAGGCTGGCGACCCGGAGCGCGCAGCGCACGAGCTCGGCGTGCGCGACCTGGTCGAAGCGCCCGGTGCGCGCCAGCTCGGCGCGCGCGCGCACGAATTCGGCGTCGGCGATGCGCGTGTCGCCCCGCAGCCAGGCCGCCTCGAAGCGCATCAGCGCGCCGTGCGCGTTCACCGCCCAGTCGGGGGCGGGCGGCCCGCCCGCACAGGCCGCGAGTGCACAGGCGAGCGCAAGCGTGGCGGCCCGCGTCAGGCGCAGCGCGCGCGACCAGGCGCTGCGCATCTCCTGCGCGCGCGCGGCCCGACGCTGCGGTCGCGTGCCACCCGCTGAATGCCCCGGGGCGGGATGTGCCGCCGTCATGGCAGCCTCAGCTCGGTGTCACGACGGAACGGCCACTTCCGGTTGACCTCGTCGATCAGGTCCGCGGCCTTGCGCAGGCTGGCCTCGACCTCGGCGCGCAGGCCGGCCAGGTCTTCGGTGGCCGCGCGCGTGTTGACGCCGATGCGCTGCGCCTCGGCGAGCGTGGCGTCGGCCTTCTGCAGCGCCGTACGGGCCTCGCTCAGCAGCGGTGCGAGCTGCGCGACCGCGCGGCGGGTCTCCTCCACCACCCCGGCGTCGCCGAACAGGCGGGTGTCGGCGCGTTCCAGCGTGCGCTGCGCGCCGAGCACGGTGGCGTCGAGCCGCTTCGCGAGCGCGTCGACCGAGGTCAGCAGGCGGTTGGTGCGGTCGATCGCGTCGATCACCTTCTTCGCCTCGTCGTCGCCCCCCAGCAGCACGGAGAGCGCGCCGCGCCGCTCGCCCAGGCGCGCGACGAGCGTGTTCACGCCGGCCAGGCTGGTGTTGAGGCTGGAGTCGGCAGCGGTCATCGCCTGGATGTTCTCGAGCACCTTGTTCAGGTTGGCGATCAGCCCCGGCAACTCGTCGGTGGTGTCGCCGCGCAGCACCTCGCGCACTGCACCGTCGGGCAGCGGGGCGTCGTCGAGGTTGCCGGTGAAGGCGCGCAGCCGGGCGCCGCCGACCAGACCGCGTTCGAGCGTGAACACACTGCCGGCGCGCAGCCAGCGGGCATCCTTGCGGGGCACCTCGATCTCGATGCGCGCCTGGCCGTTCTGCGCCAGCTCGATGCGCTCCACGCGCCCGATCGGGAAGCCCGAGAAGCTCAGGTCGGCACCGACGCTGATGCCTTCCGAGTCGGCGGCCATCAGGACCAGTCGCTGCGCGCTCTCGAACGTGCCGCGGGCGTACAGCACGTAGCCGGCGAACGCCAGCACCAGCACGATCAGCAGCCCCAGCAACAGCGCCGCCTTGATCCGCATGTGGCGCTCGACGACCAGATCGGTGCGCAGGGGCAGGGGCGCATCGCCCGCGCGCGGGTCGCCGCCGCGGGTCTGCGCGTCACCGCCGTGTCCGGAGGGATCAGGCATAGGTGACCGCCAGGAACGCCACCTCGATCGCGACCAGGGCGATGCCCAGCCGCACCATGCCATTCATCACGGCGCCCGGCACCTTGTGCACCGCGCGGGGAATCGCCAGCGCCGCGCCGATCGGGATCGCCGCCACCGCCATCCCGAAGAACAGGGTCTTGAGCACCAGGCCGAGCACGGTCGCCGCACCGAAGACCTGGCCGGTGACGCGCAGGTATTGCGCAACGCCCCAGGGCGAGAAGCCGTACATGCTGACGTAGGCCAGCAGCAGCACGATGGCGCTGCTCGTCCACGCCAGCACCATCACCGCCACCACGGCGCCGAACACGCGCGGCGCGAGCGCATGGCGCAGCGGATCGCGGCCCTGCGTGCGCATCGCGTCGAACGCGCCCTGCACGTGCATCAGCGCGACCTCGGAGACGATTGCCGCGCCCGAGCGCAGCGCCACCGACAGCGCCGCCAGCAGCGGGATCAGCTCCAGCACCAGCACCCGCACGCTCAGCTCCAGCGCGTACTGCGACTGACCGAAGTCGCGCGCCGTGTCCACCACGATGCGGATCAGCACGACGCCGAGCACCGCGCAGGCGAGCAGGAACCCGGGCAGCGCCTGCCAGCCCGACAGATAGATCTGGTGCGCGGTGGCCCGTCGCATGTCGCGGTCGTAGCTGCCGGGCGACAGCGCGGTGACGAGGGCCAGCGCGCTGAACTCGAGCGTGCGCCACCAGGTCGCCAGGCGGCCCGGCGCGGGGCCCGGCGGCGGGCGGTCACGGGCGCTATCGATGCGTGTCACCCAGCACCCGTTCGACCGCGGCCCCGGCCGCGAGCACGCGGGCATCCTGGCCGCCGCAGCCGGCCAGCATCAGTCCGACCGGCGCCTCGCCCGGGACATGGCAGGGCAGCGTCAGCGCACAGCCGTCGAGGAAGTTGATGAAGGTGGGGTTGCGCAGGATCAGCAGGTTGGTCTGGGTGTAGGCGTCGTCGCTCGCCTGCAGCGGCGCGATCGCGGGGGCGACCACCGGGATCGTCGGCATCAGCAGCAGGTCGCCGTCGAGCCGGGCGGACAGCGTGGCGATCCAGCGGGCGCGGGCGCGCTGCAGGGTGAGGTAATCGGCGGCGGTGATCGCCGCGCCCCGGCGGATGCGGCTCGACACCCGCGGGTCGTACTGCGCCTCGCGCTGCGCAACGAGGTCGGCGTGCCACCACCAGGCCTCGGCCGCCGTGAAGCCGCCCTGGCGGTTCAGGTGCGCCAGCTCGGCGAACTCGGGGACGTCGAGGTCGACGAGCCGTGCGCCGGCCTGCGCCAGCGCGCGGCACGCCGCGTCGAACGCCCGTGCGACGGTGTCGTCGAGTCCGTCGAGCGCCAGGGTGCGCGGCAGCCAGAATCGCTTGCCGGCCAGCGGTGCGGGGGCCGGCGTGACCGGGGCCTCGCCCGCCAGCACGGCGTCGAGCAGCGCACAGCAGGCGACGCTCTGCGCCAGCGGCCCGATCGAGTCGAGGCTGAACGACAGCGGCAGCACGCCATCGAGCGGCACGCGCCGCGCCGTCGGCTTGAAGCCGGTGAGGCCGCACAGCGCCGACGGGATGCGCACCGAGCCCCCGGTGTCGCTGCCGATGCCGGCCGCCGCCATGCCGTCGGTCACCGAGATGGCGGCGCCCGAGGACGAGCCGCCGGGGATGCGGCCGACGCCGCGGTCCCAGGGGTTGCGCGGCGTGCCGTAGTGCGGGTTGAGCCCGAGCCCCGAGTAGGCGAACTCGGTCATGTTGGTGCGCCCGACGATCACCGCGCCGGCCGCGCGCAGGCGTGACACCACCGGGCAGTCCTGTGCCGCGGGGGCGGCATCGGACAGCACGCGTGACCCCGCCCGCGTGACCTGGCCGGCCTCGTCGAACAGGTCCTTGACCGAGATCGGGATGCCGGCCAGCGGCGGCAGCGGCACGCCGGCGGCGCGCTGCGCATCGATGGCGTCGGCGGTCGCGCGCGCCTGCGCGGCGTGCACCGCGACGAACGTGGCGGCCGCCTCGCTCGACGTCAGGGCCGCATCGAGGGCGCGCTCGGTGAGCGCGCGGCTGGAGGTCCGGCCGGCGGCGAGCTCGGCACGCAGGGCGTTCAGGGGCGGGAAGCGATCGGGCATGGCGTCGGCACGGCGCACGTGGCGTAAATGGCGGATGCACCCATGCTAGCAGCGCGGCACGGCGCCGGCACCTGCACGCGTTCCGTGCCGCCGTCGGCGCCGGGCCGGGCCGGGCCGGGGCCGAGGGGGACGATGGCAAACTGCGCCGCGGCACCGTATCCTGCGCGGACCCCCAACGCAGCCATCAGGACCGATGTCATGAATGCACCCGATCGCGCGGCCGTCGAGGCCTCCACCCAGGCGGCCGCGCTGCAGCCGATGCAGCCGCCCACCTTCGCCACCCTCGCCGAGGAGCGCCTGCACCGCAAGCAGCGCCTGGCCGCGACGTTCCGCCTGTTCTCCAAGTTCGGGTTCGACGAAGGGGTCGCGGGCCACGTGACGGCGCGCGACCCGGAGTTCACCGACACGTTCTGGGTGAATCCGTTCGGCGTGCACTTCAGCCAGATCAAGGTGTCGAACCTGATCCGCGTCGACCACACCGGCGAGGTCGTCGAAGGCAGCCACCCGGTCAACCGGGCTGCGTTCGCGATCCACTCGAACGTGCACCAGGCGCGTCCCGACGCCGTGGCGGCGGCGCACACGCACTCCACCTGGGGGCGCACGTGGTCGGCGCTGGGCCGCCCGCTCGACCCGATCACCCAGGACGTCTGCGCGTTCTACAACGACCACGCCGTCTACGACGACTTCGGGGGCGTGGTGGTCGAGCTCGCCGAAGGCGCGCGCATCGCGCAGGCGCTCGGCAAGAACAAGGCGGTGATCCTGCAGAACCATGGCCTGCTGACGGTCGGCCGCACCGTCGACGAGGCGGCCTGGTGGTACATCACGATGGAGCGGTCCTGCCAGGTGCAGCTCCACGCGGAGGCCGCGGCCGCCCGCACCGGCGCGGGTCCGAAGCTGATCCGCAAGGAGTCCGCCGAGCAGGCCTACGGGCTGGTCGGCACGCCGGCGGCCGGCTGGTTCCAGTTCCAGCCGCTGTACGCGCGCATCGTCAAGGAGCAGCCCGACCTGCTCGACTGATCGCCCGCGCGATCACGTTCCGGGGGGCGCCGCCTCAGTACGCGCGCTTCGCGCGTCCCAGCGCCACCGTCACCTCGGTCGACACTTCCGCGAAGCGCGAGCCGGCGCCGATCATCCGTTCGGCCTCGTCGTAGCGGGCCGCATTGATCTGACGGGCCACGCCGCCCGCCACCTCGTGGAACTCGCGATGCTTGTCGCGCAGCGTGGTGAAGTCGGGCTTCTGTCCCCAGCGGGCGCCGCCGGGACCGTGGATCCAGCGCCCCAGCGGGCAGCGGTCGTCGCGGCAGATCGTGTCGGCGTCGAGCCGCGAGCGATCGGCGATCGCCGATCGCAGGCGCACCTTCCACTGGCGATGCGCCTCGATCGCCGCGTCGAAGTCGAAGTGCTCGACCGACGTCTCCGCGCCGCCGAAGGCCGGGCCGGCGGAGGCGGCGTCGGGCAGCTTGAAGCGCGCCACCACCGATGCGAGCGCCACCGCCTGGTCCTTGAGCGCCGCGGCCGCCGCAGTCGTCTGCTCCACCAGCGCCGCGTTCTGCTGCGTGATGCGGTCGAGGTCCTGCACCGCCTCGCCGACCTGCGTGACGCCCAGGCTCTGTTCCTGCGCACCGCCTGCGATCTCGGTCAGCAGCCCGCTGACGCCATGCGTGCCCTTCACGATCTCGTCGATCGTCGCGCCGGCCTGCTGCACGATGCCGGTGCCCGCCTGGACGGTGCTGACGCTGGCGGTGATCAGCTGCTTGATCTCGCGTGCGGCGTCGGCCGAGCGTTGCGCGAGCGCGCGCACCTCGGCGGCGACGACCGCAAAGCCGCGGCCGGCTTCGCCGGCCCGCGCCGCCTCGACCGCTGCGTTCAGCGCCAGGATGTTCGTCTGGAACGCGATGCCGTCGATGACGGCCGTGATGTCGCCGATGCGTCGCGACGACCCGTCGATGTCCTGCATCGTGCGCACCATCGTGCCCATCACCTCGCCCCCGCGGGCGGCGGTCTCGGCGTTGCCGCGGGCGATCTCCGCGGCACGCGCCGCGTGATCGGCGGTGTTGCGCACGGTCGACGAGATCTCCTCCATCGACGCCGACGACTCCTCCAGGCTGGCGGCGGTCTGTTCGGTGCGCGCGGCCATGTCGCGTGCGCCAACCTCGATCTCGCTGCTCGAGTGCACGATGTTGTCCGCGCCGCCGCGCACCTGCGCAACGATGCCCCGCAGCGAATCCTGCATGCGCGACAGACCGTGCATCAGCTGCGCGATCTCGTCGCGCCCCCAGGGGCTCGGCCGCGTCGTGAGGTCGCCCTCGGTCATCGCGCCGAGGTGCCGTGACACCTCCTGAAGGCCGCCGCGCATCACGAAGAAGAAGCTGGTGAACAGATAGCCCGCCCACGCCAGGCACAGGGCCAGCACGGTGATGATCGCGTTGCGCAGGCGGGTCTGCGCGTCGATGCGCGCGGCGAGCATGCCGTCGAGCGCGGCAAGCCCGGCAAGCTTCAGGGAGAACAGGTCGGTCACGAGGGCCGAGCCGTCGGACCAGAGGGTGGCCGCGGGCACGTCGGCCGCGTCGAAGACGGCCTCGCCGGCGCGCTTGTGGAAGGCCTTGACGCGCTCCAGTACCGACAGGTCCAGCGTGCTCTTCAGCGCCGGCGCCTCGACGAGCGCCACGCCGACCCGGTCCTTCAGCACCGCCAGGTACTGGGCGGCGCGGCCGTCCCACGAGGCGAAGCGGCGCATCAGTTTGGGATCGTCGCTGCCCTTGCCGACGATGAACGCGCCCCATCCGCGCAGTTGCCCGATGGCTTCGGCCAGCGCCGGCGTGTCGAGCGTCGCGGCCAGCGCCAGGTGGAACGCGCCCCGCTCGGGGTCGAGGTTCAGATTGGTGCGCACGAGCAGGTCGTCGTGCAGCGTACGTGCCGCCGACAGCACCGCTTCGACCTCCTGGGTGCCGCTCGCGTTCGCGGCCGCCGACCAGGCCTCCTTCAGCTTGGCGAGGTGGGGCCGCACCGCCATCGGATCGCCGCTGTCGGCGACGTGGCGCTCGAGCGCCTCGAGCGCCTGGCCGGCGCGGGTGCGGGCCGACGCGAGCACGTCCTTGGTGTCGACCCCGCCCTGCCCCGCCCGGACGCCGTTGCGCACGTCGGTCAGCGCGTGCATCAGCGGCGCGAAGCGCTGGATCGTCGCAACCCCGTAGCGCTCCTTTCCGGTGAGGTCGATGCCGGACTGCAGGCCCTGCAGGTAGAGCCCCATCACCAGCAGCAGCGGTGCGCCCAGCGCCGACGAGATCAGGAACGCCTTCATGGGGAACCCGATGCGCCGCATCAGCCGGATGCCGGGCGCCCAGATCCCGTGGTAGCGGAAGAACTCGAACGGACCGTCGCGCAGGGCGGTCGTCGGGTCCGCGGCGCGTGTGTCGGCGGGTGCGGCGTTGTCGGGTCGGTTCATCGGCGGCAGTCGTCGGCATGCGTCGCCCCGCGCCCCGGTACGCTGGTGCGTGTGCATCGCGGCATGCCGACCGGATCTCGGAAGTGGATGGCCTGGTCGATTGTCCGGGCACCGCGCCGACGCAGACGTCGGAAATGCGGGGCGCAGGCCCCGCATCTCGTGCCATGGCGCCCGCGCCCCGGCCGACCGCGCATGCCGCTCTACACTCGCAGACGCGGGGCCGGCATGCCCGGGGGACGTCCCCGGCCCGCCGGATGACCCATCCACGCTGCGGAGACCCGACACCGATGACGACGATCCCCTATCGCGACGGCGAAAAGCCGCTGCACGAGTACCTGCGCGCCCATGCGCGGCGCCAGCCCGACCACCCGGCGTTCATCTGGTACGGGCGCCGGATCTCGTACGCCGAGCTCGACCGCACGAGCGACGCGTTCGCCGCGTGGCTCGCCGGCGTGGGCGTGCGACCGGGCGACCGGGTCGCGCTGTACCTGCAGAATTGCCCACAGTACGTGATCGCGCATTTTGCGATCCAGAAGCTCGGCGCGATCGTCGGCCCGTGCGGACCGCTGTTCAAGGCGCACGAGCTGCAGTACCAGCTCGAGGATCTGGGCGCCGAGGTGGTGGTGGCGGCGTACGACCTGTATCCGGTGATCGAGGAAGTGCGCGCGCGCACGGCGCTGCGGCACGTCGTGCTGACCGGCTACGGCGACCTGCTGCCGCCGCAGCCCGACGTGGTCGTGCCCGACGAGATCCTCGGCGCCCGCCCGCGGGTCGCCGGCGCCGTCGATTTCCTGGAGGCGATCGCCGCCGCGCCGGCACCGTCGTGCCCGGCGCGGGCCACCGACCTGGACGAGGTGGCCCTGATGACCTACACGTCGGGGACCACCGGTCTTCCGAAGGGCGCGATGCTCACCTATCGCAATGCGCTGTTCAAGACGTCGGTCACGTCGGACGTGAACTGGATCGGCGGCGACCAGGTGCTGCTGGCGATCGCGCCGCTGTACCACATCGCCGGGATGCTGATGGGCATCGACGTCACGGTCTACACGGGCGCGACCACCGTGCTGATGTACCGGTTCGACCCGCTGGCCGTGATGCAGGCGATCGAACGTCACCGCGTCACGTGGTGGTACAGCATGGCGCCGATGAACGTGGCGGTGATGCAGCATCCGCGCGCGGCGGAGTTCGATCTGTCGTCGCTGAAGGTGAACCCGGCGACCAGCTTCGGCATCACGCTCACGCAGGCGCTGTCCGAGCAATGGGCGCGCTTCACCGGGGGCTGCGAGACCTTCGAGGCCGCGTACGGACTGTCGGAAACCCACACGATGGATACGGTGATGCCGCGCGACGCCGTGCGGTGGGGCACGCAGGGCCGGCCGGCGCCGGGGGTCGAGGTGCGCATCGTCGATCCCGACACGGGCGACGAGCGTCCCCGCGGCGAGCTCGGCGAGATCATCCTGCGCAGCCCGGGGGTCTTCAAGGGATACTGGAACAAGCCCGAGGCCACGCAGAAGACCCTGCGCGACGGCTGGGTGCACACCGGCGACATGGGCCGCCTCGACGAGGCGGGCTACCTGTGCTTCGTCGGCCGCTTCAAGGAGATGATCAAGGTCTCGGGCTACAGCGTGTTCCCCGAGGAGGTCGAGGCGATGCTGATCAAGCATCCGGCGGTCGCGCAGGCGGCGGTGATCGGCGTGCCCGACCCGTCGAAGGGCGAGGTCGTGAAGGCCGTGATCGTGCCGAAGCCCGAGGCGCGCGGCCGCGTCACGGCCGAGGAGATCATCACCTGGTCGCGCGCGCACATGTCGACCTACAAGGCACCGCGCGAAGTGGAGTTTCGCGACGCGCTGCCGGCCACCGGCGCGGGCAAGCTGCTGCGCCGTCTGCTGAAGCCGCAGTAGCGCCCCGTGCGCGTGCGGCGACACGCGCGTGCCCTGCGTGCGGCGTGCGCGTGTCGCCACACGCCCCGCCGCGCGTCGCGAAGACGTGTGCCGTGCGGCGCACGCCACTTGCGATTCCGCGCGTCCCGCTGCACGCTAGACCCAACTGCACCGTCCTGGGGCTTTCCCGGGTCAACGTGGTGCGCATCGACTTCGTTCTAGCAGGCACGACAGTTGCGTAAGTCGGGGGTAAGGCAGGACACGAAGGGCTTTGATTCCGCTGATCCCGTCGTCGCCCGCGGTTGCCGGGTGACACATTGGAGTCGCCGGCACCGTCGGCGCAGTTCCGGGTGGACGAATCCCGCGTGTTCATGAGCCAGCCGCCGCAGCCGCACGTGCTGCAGGTTGACCAAGCAGAAGGAGGTCGATTCATGAACCTGTTCGATGCCTACCGCGATCAGTACGTGAAGGCCCGCGACGAAGAGATGTCGCTGGTCGAGTACCTGGAGCTGTGCAGGCGCAGCCCGCTCGCCTACGCCACCGCGGCCGAGCGCATGCTCGCCGCGATCGGCGAGCCCGAGGTCGTCGACACCCGGAACGATCCGCGTCTGTCGCGGCTGTTCTCCAACCGCATCATCCGGCGCTACCCGGCGTTCCGGGAGTTCTACGGCATGGAGGACGCGATCGCGCAGATCGTCGCCTACTTCAAGCACGCCGCGCAGGGCCTCGAGGAGCGCAAGCAGGTGCTGTACCTGCTCGGACCGGTGGGCGGCGGCAAGTCGTCGATCGCGGAGCGCCTGAAGTCGCTGATGGAGACGCACCCGATCTACGCGCTGAAGGGTTCGCCGGTGAACGAGTCGCCGCTGGGGCTGTTCCACCCCGACCGCGACGGTCCCGTGCTCGACAAGGAGTACGGCATTCCGCAGCGCTACCTGACCGGCATCATGAGCCCGTGGGCGGTCAAGCGGCTGCGCGAGTTCGAAGGCGACATCTCCAAGTTCCGCGTCGTGCGCATCCAGCCGTCGGTGCTCAAGCAGGTGGCCATCGCCAAGACCGAACCCGGCGACGAGAACAACCAGGACATCTCGTCGCTGGTCGGCAAGGTCGACATCCGCATGCTCGAGTCGCTGTCGCAGGACGATCCCGACGCGTACAGCTACTCGGGCGGGCTGTGCCTGGCCAATCAGGGCCTGCTCGAGTTCGTCGAGATGTTCAAGGCGCCGATCAAGATGCTGCACCCGCTGCTGACGGCCACGCAGGAGGGCAACTTCAAGGGCACCGAGGGATTCTCGGCCATTCCCTTCCAGGGGCTGATCCTCGCGCACTCCAACGAGTCGGAGTGGACGGCCTTCCGCAACAACCGCAACAACGAAGCGTTCCTCGACCGCATCTACATCGTCAAGGTGCCGTACTGCCTGCAGGTGTCGGAGGAGGTGCGCATCTATCGCAAGCTGCTGAAGAACAGCTCGCTGGCGAGCGCGCCGTGCGCGCCCGGAACGCTGGAGATGATGGCGCAGTTCGCGGTGCTGTCGCGCATCAAGGAGCCCGAGAACTCCAGCATCTACGCGAAGATGCGCGTCTACGACGGCGAGAACCTCAAGGACGTCGAGCCCAACGCGAAGTCGGTCCAGGAGTACCGCGACTACGGCGGCATCGACGAAGGCATGACCGGCGTGTCGACGCGCTTCGCGTACAAGGTGCTGTCGGCGGTGTTCAACTACGACCAGACCGAGATCGCCGCCAATCCGGTGCACCTGATGTACGTGCTCGAGCAGCGCCTGCTGCGCGAGGGCCTGCCCGACGAGACGCAGCGCCGCTACCTGGAGTTCATCAAGGGCTATCTGGCGCCCCGCTACGCCGAGTTCATCGGCAAGGAGATCCAGACCGCCTACCTGGAGTCGTACTCGGAGTACGGGCAGAACATCTTCGACCGCTACGTCACGTACGCCGACTACTGGATCCAGGACGAGGACTACCGCGATCCCGAGACCGGCGAGAGCTTCGACCGCGCGCAGCTCAACGGCGAGCTCGAGAAGATCGAGAAGCCCGCGGGCATCGCCAACCCCAAGGACTTCCGCAACGAGATCGTCAACTTCGTGCTGCGCGCGCGTGCCAACAACGGCGGGCGCAACCCGGCATGGACCAGCTACGAGAAGCTGCGCGAGGTGATCGAGAAGAAGATGTTCTCGAACACCGAGGAGCTGCTGCCGGTGATCTCCTTCAACGCGAAGGCATCCGCCGAAGACCGCAACAAGCACGAGAGCTTCGTTGCGCGCATGGTGGAGAAGGGGTACACGGAGAAGCAGGTGAGACTGCTGTGCGAGTGGTACCTGCGGGTGCGCAAGTCGCAGTAGCGGTGGCCGCGGCAGCCGACGCGCGCAGCGCGCGGTCGCCCGACGCCCGGTCCGGGAGCATGAGATGTCGGTGATCATCGATCGTCGCCTGAACGACCGCAACAAGAGCGCGGTCAACCGTGAGCGCTTCATCCGCCGCTACAAGGCGCAGATACAGCGTGCGGTGTCCGACATGGTCGCCGAGCGCTCGATCAGGGACATGGAGCGCGGCGGCGAGGTGAAGATCCCGGTGCGCGACATCTCCGAGCCGGGCTTCCGCAACGCCCCGGGCGGCGACCGCGAGTACGTGCACCCGGGCAATCGCGAGTTCCAGCAGGGCGATCGCATTCCGCGCCCCGACGGTGGCGCAGGCGGCGGGGGCAGCGGCAGCGGCGAGGGGGATGGCGACGGCGAGGACGGCTTCGCGTTCACCCTGTCGCGTGACGAGTTCATGCAGATCTTCTTCGACGATCTCGAGCTGCCCCGGCTGGCCCGCACGACCCTGGGCGAGATCCGCCGCCAGAAGATGCAGCGCGCCGGCTACACGCAGACCGGCTCGCCCACCAACCTGAGCGTGCAGCGATCGCTGCGCAACGCGCTGGGCCGGCGCATCGCACTGACCGGCGCGGCGCGCCGGCGGCTGGCCGAGCTCGAGGCGCAGCATGCCGCGCAGTCCGCTGCGCCGGCCCCCGCCCCGGAAGATGCGTGCGCGTCCGATGATGCGGACGACGCACGCGTTCCGCACCCGGTCGACGAGGCCGACACCGCGCAGGCCGTGGATGACGGAGGGGCCGCGCGGGCCCTGGAGGCGCGCGCGCTCGAGCGCGCGGCGCTGAAGCGGCGCATCGGTGCCGTGCCGTTCCTCGAGGAGATCGACCTGCGCTTCCGGCACCGGGTGGCGGTGCCGCAGCCGATCAGCCAGGCCGTGATGTTCTGCCTGATGGACGTGTCCGCCTCGATGGACGAGCGCAAGAAGGACCTCGCCAAGCGCTTCTTCACGCTGCTGTACCTGTTCCTCACGCGCAAGTACGAGCACGTGGAGGTGGTGTTCGTGCGCCACACCGACGACGCCGAGGAGGTCGACGAGGAGCGCTTCTTCCACGACCGCAAGACCGGGGGCACCGTCGTGCTGTCGGCGCTGACCCTGATGCACGAGATCGTCACCGCGCGCTATCCGGGCAGCGCCTGGAACATCTACGGCGCGCAGGCCTCGGACGGCGACGCGTTCGGCGCCGACCCCGAGAAGAGCCGCGGGTTCCTCGAGCAGCACCTGCTGCCCCTGACGCGCCACTTCGCCTACATCGAGGTGCCCGACCCGGGCGCGCGCATGTCGACGCTGTCGGCGGCGTATCGCCGCATCGAGTGCGCCCACTTCGCGATGCGCGAGGTCGTCGAGCACCGCGACATCTATCCGGTGTTCCGCGACCTGTTCAGCCGGCAGCCGGCGGGAGCCCAGCCATGAAGCCCGACACCGTGCAGGTCGTCGCCGAGGGGCCGGCGACGGTGATGATGACGCGCCCGGCAGCGCAGGACGACGGCGTGGCGGCGCGCGCGCGCCGGCCGATCTCGTCGGGCGCGCAGTGGACGTTCGAGCTGATCGCCGAATACGACGAGGCGATCCGCGAGATCGCCGTCGGCGAGTTCGGCCTCGACTGCTATCCGAACCAGATCGAGGTGATCGCCAGCGAGCAGATGCTGGATGCGTACGCGTCCGGCGGACTGCCGATCGGATATCCGCACTGGAGCTTCGGCAAGGAGTTCATCCGCAACGAGCACGACTACCGCAAGGGCGCGCGCGGACTGGCGTACGAGATCGTGATCAATTCCAACCCCTGCATCGCGTATCTCATGGAGGAGAATTCCATGGCGCTGCAGGCGCTGGTGATCGCGCACGCCTGCTACGGTCACAACTCCTTCTTCAAGGGCAACTACCTGTTCCGGCAGTGGACCAGCGCCGACGCGATCATCGACTACATGGTGTTCGCGCGGCAGTACGTGATGCAGTGCGAGGCGCGTCACGGCATTGCCGCGGTCGAGGAGGTGCTCGACGCCTGTCATGCGCTGATGGACTTCGGTGTCAGCCGCTACCGCCGCCCGCGGCCGCTGTCGGCCGACGAGGAGCGCGAGCGCATGCGCGAGCGCGAGGCGTACGCGTACTCGCGCTACGACGAGATCTGGAGCACCGTGCCCGCGGCGCGCGCGCGCGGCGCCGGAGACGCGCGCAACCCCGTGTTCCCGGAGGAGCCCGAGGAGAACCTGCTGTACTTCGTGGAGAAGTACGCACCGCGGCTCGCACCCTGGCAGCGCGAGCTCGTGCGCATCGTGCGCAAGACGGCGCAGTACTTCTACCCGCAGGGCCAGACCAAGGTGATGAACGAGGGCTGGGCCACCTTCTGGCACTACACGATCCTCAACCGCCTGTACGACAAGGGGCTGGTCGACGACGGCTTCATGCTCGAGGTGCTGGCGTCGCACACCAACGTGGTGACCCAGCGCGGCTTCGACGAACGCGGCTACGGCGGCTTCAATCCGTACGCGCTCGGCTTCGCGATGTTCTCCGACCTGCGCCGCATCTGCGAGGCGCCCACCGACGAGGACCGTCACTGGTTCCCGGACATCGCCGGACGCGACTGGCGGCCGGTGCTCGACTTCGCGATGCGCAACTTCAAGGACGAGTCGTTCATCGCGCAGTACCTGTCGCCCCGTCTGATCCGTACGTTCCATCTGTTCGCGATCGCGGACCACGAGCACGAGGAAGACCTCAAGGTCGACAGCATCCACAACGAGCAGGGCTACCGGCGCGTGCGCCAGCTGCTCGCGCAGCAATACGACCGCGACGCCCGGCTGCCCGACATCCAGGTGGTGCGCTATGCGCTCGACGGCGACCGCAGCCTCACGCTGCGCCACTGCCCGCACCGCAACCGGCCGCTGACCGGCGAGTACCGCAAGGTGCTCGCGCACCTGCAGCGGCTGTGGGGCTTCACGGTGCGCTTCGAGACCGCCGACGCGACGGGCGCGGTGCTGCACACCGAGGAGGTGCGCGGCAGCGGCGGGTGATCCGCGCGGCATCTGCGTCGTGCCGACGCCGCGTCGACGCCGGGTCCACACCGGGTCCGGGCCGTGCCGACGCCGCATCCGAGCCGGGTCAGCGCAACGGCTGCAGCGCCTCGTCCAGCAGGCCGGTGAGCAGCATCTCGCCGTCCGCATCGACACGGAACACGCCGAAGCGCGCGCGTTCCCAGGTCTTCGCGCTGCCCTCCTCGAAGTACCACGCATTGGTGCCGATGCGCACCTGGTGGCCCCGCACGCGGAAGCGCACCGGGAGT
>Ga0116180_1000312_pt1 | contig 47310 bp, 43 predicted proteins | sample AD_UKC073_MetaG_FD_89804 | JGI IMG/M metagenome (GOLD analysis project Ga0116180, IMG submission 89804) | Active sludge microbial communities of municipal wastewater-treating anaerobic digesters from USA - AD_UKC073_MetaG | ecosystem: Engineered > Bioreactor > Anaerobic > Digestate | place: USA... | reverse complement strand
TGTTCGTGCCCGAGTTCAACGCCGGCGCGATGGAGAACGCCGGCTGCGTGACGATCCGCGACGAGTACCTGTACCGCTCGCGGGTCACCAACGCGTCCTACGAGGCGCGCGACAACACGATCCTGCACGAGCTCGCGCACATGTGGTTCGGCGACCTCGTCACCATGACCTGGTGGAACGACCTGTGGCTGAACGAGTCGTTCGCCGAGTGGGCGTCGACGATCGCCACGGCCGAGGCCACCGAGTGGACCGCCGCCTGGACCACCTTCAACGCGATGGAGAAGACCTGGGCGTACCGGCAGGACCAGCTGCCCTCGACCCATCCCGTGATGGCCGAGATCAACGACCTCGACGACGTGCAGGTGAACTTCGACGGCATCACCTACGCCAAGGGCGGATCCGTGCTCAAGCAGCTCGTCGCCTGGGTCGGGCTCGACGCGTTCTTCGCGGGGGTCTCGGCGTACTTCGAGAAGCACCGCTGGGGCAACACCACCCTGCGCGACCTGTTCGCCGAGCTCGAGGTGACCAGCGGCCGCGACCTGGGCGAATGGTCGCGCCTGTGGCTCGAGACCGCCGGCGTGAACACCCTCGCTCCCGTGATCGAGGCGGATGCCGCGGGCACGCTCACCCGCGTCGCCGTGCGCCAGAGCGCGGCCGCCGACTACCCGACCATTCGCCCGCACCGCCTCGGCATCGGGCTGTACCAGCTGCAGGGCGACGAGCTCACGCGCGTGCATCACGTCGAGGTCGACATCGACGGCGAGCTCACCGAGATCCCCGAGCTCACGGGCCTTGCCCAGCCCGACCTGCTGCTGCTGAACGACGAGGACCTCGCTTACGCGAAGATCCGGCTCGACGAGCGCTCGCTCGCCACGGCGATCGCCCACCTGGGTGCGATCAGCGACCCGCTGGCGCGCTCGCTGGTGTGGGGCGCCGCGTGGGATCAGGTGCGTGACGCCGAGGCATCCCCCAGCGACTACATCGACCTGGTGCTCGGCAACATCGCCCGCGAGACCGAGTCGACGACCGTGCGCACGACGCTCGGACAGCTGCAGACGGCGGCCAGCGTCTACGTCGCACCGGCGCGCCGCGAGGGCGCCCGCGCCCGTGTCGCCGACGGCCTGTGGGCCCTCGCCCAGGGCGCCGAGGCGGGCAGCGACAGCCAGTTCCAGTTCGTGCAGGCCTTCGCGTCGGCCGCGGCGACGCCCGCGCAGTGGGAGACCGTCCGCGCGCTGCGCGACGGCGAGACCGCGCTCGAGGGCCTCGAGATCGACACCGACCTCGCCTGGCAGCTCCTGGTGGCGCTGGCCGCCGGGGGCGCGGTGACGGTCGCCGAGATCGACGCCGCGCTCGCCGCCGACAACACCGCCAAGGGCGGCGAGCTCGCGGCGCAGGCCAAGGCGTCGCTGCCGACCGCCGAGGCGAAGCGGGCCGCCTGGGCCTCGCTCATCGACGCCGACGACCAGCCGAACACGATCGTCCGGGCGACGGCCGCCGGGTTCACGCATCCCGCGACCATCGCGCAGCAGCGCGAGTTCGTGTCGGCGTACTTCGACATGCTCCTGCCCGTCTGGGGCTCGCGAAGCTACCAGATCGCGAACTACCTGATCGTGGGCCTGTACCCCGCCGGGCTCGCCGACGCGCAGCTGCGCGACGCCACGCACGCCTGGCTGGGAGCCAACCCCGATGCGCCGGCCGCGCTGCGCCGCCTGGTGCACGAGAACGTCGCGACCGTCGAGCGCGCGCTGCGGGTGCAGCAGCGCGACCAGCGTGAGGAGCCCGCCGATGCCCGCTAGCAACCTCACCCGCGTCGAAGCCAAGCGACGCGCCGAGACCGTCTCGGCGGTGTCGTACTCGGTGCACCTCGACCTGACGCGCGACGACGCCTTCCGCAGCGACACCGTGGTGCGATTCGCGGCCAAGCCGGGCTCCGCGACCTTCCTCGAGCTGGTGAGCGACGAGGTGCACGCGGTCACGCTGAACGGCACGGCAATCGACCCCGCGAGCGTCAGCGACGGCACCCGCCTGCATCTCGACGACCTGGCCGCGGCGAACGAGCTGCGCGTCGTGGCGACGATGCGGTACACGAACTCGGGCGAGGGCCTCGACCGCTTCGTCGACCCGGTCGACCAGCAGCCCTACCTCTACACCCAGTTCGCGGTCGCCGACGCGGGTCGCGTGTACCCGGTCTTCGACCAGCCCGACCTCAAGGCGTCGGTCAGCCTCACCGTGCTCGCGCCGAGCCACTGGGAGGTGCTCAGCAACGCGCCCACCCCCGAGCCCGTGCCGATCACGGCAGAGGTCGCGGAGTGGCGGTTCCTGCCCGGCCCGCCGATCTCGAGCTACATCATCGCGCTGATGGCCGGCCCCTACGCCTCCTGGCGATCCGAGACCGTGAGCGCCGACGGCCGCACGATCCCGCTCGGCGTCTTCACCCGGGCATCGCTCGCCCGGCACGCCGAGCCCGACGTCATGTTCGACGTGCTGCGCACAGGCATGGCGTACTTCGAGGAGGCCTTCGGGATCGCCTACCCGTACGAGAAGTACGACCAGATCTTCGTGCCCGACTTCAACTGGGGCGCCATGGAGAACGTCGGCGCCGTCACCTTCAACGAGGCCTACATCTTCCGCTCGAAGGTGCCCGAGGTGCGCATCCACCGCCGCACGCTCGTCGTGCTGCACGAGCTTTCGCACATGTGGTTCGGCAACCTCGTCACCATGCGCTGGTGGAACGACCTCTGGCTGAACGAGTCGTTCGCGACCTGGGCCGCCACCACCGCCGCCGTCGACACCGGGCTGTTCCCCGAGGGGTGGACCACGTTCGCCGTCGACGACAAGTCGAGCGGTGCCATGCAAGACCAGCTCCCCACCTCCCACCCCATCGTCGCGGTCATCAACGACCTCGAAGACGTGGAGGTTAACTTCGACGCGATCACCTACGACAAGGGCGCGGGCGTGCTCAAGCAGCTCGTGGCCTGGGTCGGCCGCGATCCGTTCCTGAAGGGCGTCGGCGCATACCTTCGCGCCCACGCGCACGGCAACGCCACGCTCCATGATCTGCTCGCGCAGCTCGAACGGGCAAGCGGCCGCCCGCTCGCGAAATGGTCGATGCAGTGGCTCGAGACGGCGGGCATCAACACCCTGCGCGTCGAGCTCGAGACCGAGGTGGATGCCTCTGTCCCGGGCGGCCCCGAGACCATCACCCGCGCGACCGTCGTGCAGTCGCCGCCGGCCGGAAGCGAGATGCTTCGGCCGCACCGCATCGCGATCGGCGCCTACGCGCTCGACGACGAGGGCGCGCTGCGCCGGACCGAGCGCATCGAGCTCGACGTCGTCGGCGCGCGCACCGAGGTGCCGGCGCTCGTCGGGCTCCGCCGCCCCGCGCTCGTGCTGCCGAACGACGACGACCTGACCTTCTCGAGCATCCGGCTCGACGCCCACTCGCTGCACACCGTGGTGGGCCACCTGCGCGGTCTCGACGACCCGCTCGCGCACGCCGTCATCTGGGGTTCGGTGTGGGACGCGGTGCGCCAGGGTGAGCTCCCCGCGCGCGACTACATCCAACTCGCGCTCGGCCACCTCGATGCCGAGACCGAATCGGGCACGCGCCGCGAGGTGCTCGCCGCGCTCACCACCGCCGTGAACTCCTACACGGCGCCGCAGTCCCTCGCGCAGACGCGCTCGCGCGTCGGCGACGCGCTCTGGGACTTCACCCACCGCGCCGCCGCGGGCTCCGACGCGCAGCTGCAGTTCATGCTGGCGTTCACCGATCTGGCGGCGACGGAGGCGCACGCCGACGACCTCGCCATGCTCCTCGACGGCAGCGAGCCCGTGCCGGGCATCGCCGTCGACACCGAGCTGCGCTGGGCCATCGTGCGTGCGCTGGCGGCACTGGGGCGCGCGAGCGAAGACACCATCGGCGACGCCCTCGCGCTCGACGACACCTCTCGTGGCCGCCTGGAGGCCGACACCGCACTGGCGGCGCGGGCCGATGCCGCGGCCAAGCGCGCCGCCTTCGCCGCGGTGCTCGCGCAGCCGGCGCCGTCGAACGAACGCGCCGGCGCCATCGCACGCGGATGGGGGCGGGTGCTGGACGCGGCCCTCGTCGCGGACGACGTCGCGCCGTATCTCGCCCAGCTCGACGAGGTGTGGGAGACCCGCAGCTTCGCGATCGCGAAGATCGTCGTGCGCGACCTGTTCCCGTCCGCGGTCGTGACGACCGAGACGTCGACGCTCGTGCACGCCTGGCTCGAGGCGGGCGAGCACGCCCCGGCGCTGCGCCGCCTCGTCGTCGAGCGGCTCGACGAGCTCGATCGCGCGCTCGCCGCACGGGAGCGAGACGCGCGATGAACGACGGCAGCGGCATCCAGGGTTCGTGCGATCCCGCTGGATAGACTGGCGCCCAAATGGACGACGTAACCCCGAGCCCGCCCGCTGACGTCACGAGTCCGGAGTGGTGGAGCACGCTCTGGCTGAACGTGGCGCAGTTCTTCGTGTCGGCCGGGCAGCTGCTGCTGCACATCGCGATCATCATCCTGGTGTGCGTGCTCATCGGCTGGGTGCTGCGCATCTTCATCCGGCGCCTCGTGCACACGATCGTCAGAGGCGCCAAGAAGACGGCGAAGGTCGACGACACGCAGGCGCTGGATCGCTCGCCGCTGTCGGCGGTCCGCCTCGTGCAGCGCACCCGCACGCTCGGGAGCATCCTCAGCAACATCGTCAACATCACCCTCGTGATCGTCGCGATCGTGCTGATCATCAGCGCCATCGCGCCCGACGCGCTCGGCTCGCTGGCGCTGCTGACCGCCGCGCTCGGCGCCGGGCTCGGCTTCGGCGCGCAGAACATCGTGAAGGACGTGCTCAACGGCGTGTTCCTGGTGGCCGAGGATCAGATCGGCATCGGCGACGTCGTCGACCTCGGCCTCGCCACCGGCATCGTCGAGTACGTCAGCGTCCGAGTCACCCACGTGCGCGACGTGAACGGCACCCTCTGGTACGTCCGCAACGGCGAGGTCACCCGCATCGGCAACATGTCGCAGGGCTGGTCGCGCGTGATCATCGACCTCGGCGTGCCCGTCGACGCCGACATCGACGACGTCGAGGGCGCCATCCTGAACACCGCCATCGCGATGTCGAAGGACGGCAAATGGCGCAGCCGCATCCTCGAGCGGCCCGAGATCTGGGGTCTCGAGGCCATCTCCGGCGAGCATATGATCATCCGCCTCGTGATGCGCACGCGCGCCAACGCGAAGGAGGACGTGGCGGCCGAGCTGCGTGCGCGGCTCAAGGCCACGCTCGACGCCATGGGCATCCAGCTCCCGAAGCTGCACTCGACCATGCTCACCGGGAGCGACGGCGCCCAGCGGGTGCGCGGAGCCAGGCCGCCCCGCACGCTGCCCGTGCCGACCACCCCGCCCGCGCCCGCGCCCACCCCCGAGCGCATGTTCTGGCGCCCGAGGCGCACCTCCGAGCCGAAGGACCCGTCCGGCCGGAACCGAGGAGAGAGCACGACATGACCGACGCCCGGATCAGCTTCTACGACGAGATCAGCGGCCACGACACCTTCGTGCGCCTCGTCGACGCCTTCTATCGCGGCGTCGCCGACGACCCCGGGCTGCGCCCCATGTATCCGGAGGAAGACCTCGGCCCCGCCGCAGAGCGGCTGTGCATGTTCCTCGAGCAGTACTGGGGCGGTCCCGGCACGTACAGCGAGCGGCGCGGGCATCCGCGGCTGCGGATGCGTCACGGCGCCTTCCACGTCGACCCGGTCGCGCGCGATCGCTGGCTCTTCCACATGCGCAACGCGCTCGACGAGCTGCAGCTCGCCCCGCTGCACGAGGCGACGCTCTGGGACTACCTCAACCGCGCCGCCATGGCGCTGGTGAACACCTTCGAGCCCGACCCGTCGCTCCGGGCGCGCTCCGAGTAGCCGCACACCCGGCCCACCACGCGCCCGACAAAGGAGTCAGGATGCCCAGCGAACCCGATATCACCCACCAGACCGACGTGCTCGTGATCGGATGGGGCCTCGCCGGCCTCGTCGCAGCCGGCGAGGCGCTCGCGGCCGGCAGGCGGGTCACGCTCATCGACCAGGAATCCCGCCCGAACCTGGGCGGGCAGGCGTTCTGGTCGTTCGGCGGGCTGTTCTTCGTCGACTCCCCCGAGCAGCGCCGCATGGGCATCCGCGACTCGCTCGAGCTGGCGCGCCAGGACTGGTTCGGCACCGCCGGCTTCGACCGTGAGGCCGAAGACGCCTGGCCGCGCCGCTGGGCGGAGGCGTACCTGCAGTTCGCCGCCGGCGAGAAGCGCGCCTGGCTCAAACAGCGCGGCGTCGGCTTCTTCCCCATCGTCGGGTGGGCCGAACGCGGCGGCTACACCGCGCTCGGGCCAGGCAACTCGGTCCCCCGCTTCCACATCACCTGGGGCACCGGCCCCGGCGTCATCGCCCCGTTCGTCGCCGCGGCAGAGCGCGCCCAGCTCGACGGGCGGCTCACGATCCTGCCCCGCCACAAGGTCACCGGCCTGCTACGCGAAGGCGCCGCAGTCACGGGCGCCACCGGCGACGTGCTCGCGCCCGACGGCGCCGCGCGGGGGCTCGCGACCTCCCGCGCGGTCGTGGGAGCCTTCACCGTCCACGCGGGCGCGACGATCATCGCCTCGGGCGGCATCGGCGGCAACCACGACATGGTGCGCGCCCAGTGGCCGGCGCGGCTGGGCACGCCGCCGCAGACGATGCTCACCGGTGTGCCCGCATACGTCGACGGGAGCATGTACTCGGTGGCGGACGCCGCGGGCGCCCGCCTCATCAACGGCGACCGGATGTGGCACTACGTCGAGGGCATCCAGAACCACTCCCCGATCTGGGCCGACCACGGCATCCGGATCCTGCCCGGGCCCTCGTCGCTGTGGCTGGACGCCACCGGCACACGGCTGCCCGTCCCCCTGTTCCCGGGCTTCGACACGCTCGGCACGCTCGCGCACCTGCGCGCGAGCGGCGCCGATCACTCCTGGTTCGTCACGACGAGGCAGATCGTCGAGAAGGAGTTCGCGCTCTCGGGCAGCGAGCAGAATCCCGACCTCACCGGCAAGGACGTGCGAATGCTGCTCTCGCAGCGCCTCGGGCGGGGTCCGATGGCGCCCGTGCAGGCCTTCCTGGATCGCGGCCCCGACTTCATCGTGGCCGATGCCCTCGACGACCTCGTGCGCGGCATGCAGGCCCTCCCGGGGGGCGACGCGCTCGACCCCGACCGGGTGGTGACGGAGGTGCGCGCCCGCGACCGCGAGCTCGAGAACGAGTTCACGAAAGATGCGCAGATCGCGATGCTGCGCTCGGCCCGCGCGTACCGCGGCGACAGGCTCATCCGCACGGCGACGCCCCACCGGCTCGAGGATCCCTCGGCCGGGCCCCTCATCGCGGTGAAGCTGCACCTGCTCACCCGCAAGTCGCTCGGCGGCATCCAGACCGACCTCGCCGGCCGGGCGATCAACGCCGCGGGCGATGTGGTGCCGGGCCTGTTCGCGGCCGGCGAGGCCAGCGGCTTCGGCGGCGGCGGGATGCACGGGTATCGGGCGCTCGAGGGCACCTTCCTCGGCGGATGCCTCTTCTCGGGCCGCCAGGCGGGTCGAGGCGCCGCGGCCTCGCTCTGAGGCTCGCGCTCAGGGCTCAGGGCTGCGCCGGTCCGGTCGTGCGCACCGCGGTCAGCCCGCTGCGGACGGGACCGCGCACGAGCACGTGCCCGCGCGCCAGCGAGAGGCGCGTCCACTGGCCCGCACGAAAGACGCGCGCCTGCTCGTCGCCGCCGATGAACCCCAGCGCGACCGCCGCGAAGGCCGTCCCCCGCGGGAGGCCGGCCAGCGCCTCCACGTGCTCGCCCCACACCTGGGCGCGCACGGTGCGCACGATCTCCTCGCCCGCGTCCGGCGGCACGGTCTCGGCCACCGCCGCGATGCCGCGCTGCCCGAGCGCGGCCAGGGTCGAGGCGGGAATCGTGCCGTCGGCGCTCCATCCGCCGCGCGGAGGCGCGATGCCCGCCCACGCGGGCGAAAGCGCAGTCGCGGGGAGGAGCATCGCGCGCGGGTCGTCCGGCGTGGGGGCGAGCGCGCTCGCGGTCACGACGAAGTCGCAGACCAGCTCGGGGTCGATCGCCAGCGCGCGCATGCCGAGCACGGTGGGGGTGGCGTCCATCAGTCCGCGCGGCGTCAGCACCGCGGCCGTCATGGCGAGCACGCCGCCCTCGGCCCGCAGGCGCACCTCGTCGTCGCCGAGGCGTGCCGCTCGCGCCGCGAACACGAGCGCGTCGCTGGCCGCCTCAGCGTCGGGGAAGCTCAGGCGCTGACTGGACATCCATCTAAACTAGCAAGCGTAGTTGCGACGGTCGCGCTACGAAGATGGGAGCGTCCGCGGCGATGAGGTCTACACGTGATCTGGCACTTTCAGAGGCCACGATGAAGAACGATCCGGTCGGCGCGCTGCTCGAGGTGCTCGAGCTGGCCGACTCCGAGGCCCGGACGCACGAAGACATCTTCACCGGCGTCTCGCACTACATGTCGTCGGGCCGCATCTTCGGCGGCCAGGTGCTCTCGCAGTCGCTCGTCGCCGCCGCCCGCACCGTGCCGGACGACCGTCGTGTGCACTCCATGCACGGCTACTTCCTCCGCGCCGGCGATGCCACGAAGGGGCTCACCTTCGCGGTCGACCGCATCCACGAGGGTCGCTCGTTCACGACGCGCCGCACGCAGGCGTACCAGGACGGCGTGCCGATCTTCTCAATGATCGCCTCGTTCCAGGTCGAGGCTCCCGGCCTCGAGCACCAGATCCCGATGCCCGAGGGCGTCCCCGAGCCCGAGACCCTGACCGACCTCGGGCTGCATCTCGACGAGCTGAGCGCGACCGACCGCCTGCGCTGGGACAACCGCCCGTTCGAGTTCCGCCACGTCACCACGCCGCTCTACCGAAGCGCCGAGGGGCCCCACCAGCCCTCGCAGATGGTGTGGATGCGGGCGCGCCGCCCCCTGCCCGATGACCCGCGGCTGCACCGCGCCGCCCTCGCGTACGCGAGCGACTCGACGATCCAGGAGTCGATCCTGCGCGCGCACGGGCTCGCCTGGCTCACCAAGGGCCTCAACGTCGCGAGCCTCGACCACGCGATGTGGTGGCACCGCGACGGTCGTGTCGACGAGTGGATGCTGTACGTGCAAGAATCCGGCAGCTCGAGCGGCGGCCGCGGCCTCGGAACGGGACGCATCTACTCGCGCGACGGCGTGCTCCTGGCAAGTGTCGCTCAGGAGGCGATGACCCGCGTGCCGGCGGAGCTGCTGGCCGAGCTGCAGGGCTGATCGCCCTGGGCGGGCTCCGAGAGGGTCGTCCGTCCCGCTCCCCGACGGAACGCGAAGCGCGGGGTGGCGCTGGTCTCCCAGCCCCACCCCGCGCTCGCGTGTTCTCGCGCCTTGCGGCTCAGCGTCGCCGACCGAATGCGATCGGCTCGCCGACGACGGGCGCCCACGCGGCGCGTTCCGCCTCGGTGAGCTTGCGCGGACGTTCGGTCGCGGCGTCGAGGATCACCATCACCCCGGAGGCCCGGGCGTAGGTGATCTGCGGCTGCGTGCCGTTCTCGTCGATCGATGGGCTCCGAACCTCGTAGCAGATCTCGACGCTCGAGCCGCCGAGACGGCCGATCCACATCTGCACGTCCAGCGGCAGGCGCCCGTACGGCACGGGAGTGAGGTACTCGATCTGCTGCTGCGCGACGACCGCCATGGTGTCGGACTGCCCCGTGGCGCCGCTGCCCATGATCGCCGTCGACGGCGCGTCGAACGCGTCGCCGGCGCGCCAGAACGCGCGCAGCCGCGCCTCCTCGATCAGTCGAAGCATCGAGGCGTTGTTGACGTGCCCGAGCGCGTCGAGGTCGCCCCAGCGGAGGTGGATCGGGATGTGTACGCGCAGGCCGTTCGGGCCCTGCTTGATGCGGTCGCTTTCCATCGGATCAGTCGCGCGTCAGCTTGCGGTGCGTCGAGCGGTGCGGCTTGGCCGCGTCGGGCCCGAGACGCTCGATCTTGTTCTCCTCATACGAGGCGAAGTTGCCCTCGAACCAGTACCACTTGTCGGGCTCTTCGTCAGTGCCCTCGTACGCCAGGATGTGCGTGGCGATGCGGTCGAGGAACCAGCGGTCGTGCGTGATGACGACCGCGCAGCCGGGAAACTCGAGCAGCGCGTTCTCGAGGCTGCCGAGGGTCTCGACGTCGAGGTCGTTGGTGGGCTCGTCGAGCAGGAGCAGGTTGCCGCCCTGCTTCAGAGTGAGCGCGAGGTTCAGGCGGTTGCGCTCACCGCCGGAGAGCACGCCGGCCTTCTTCTGCTGGTCCGGACCCTTGAAGCCGAACTGCGAGATGTAGGCGCGCGAGGGAATCTCGACCTTGCCGACCTGGATGAAGTCGAGCCCGTCCGAGACGACCTCCCACAGGTTCTTGTTCGGGTCGATGCCGCCGCGAGTCTGGTCGACGTACGACAGCTGCACGGTCTCGCCGACCTTCAGCTCGCCTCCATCGAGCGGCTCGAGGCCGACGATGGTCTTGAACAGCGTCGTCTTTCCGACGCCGTTCGGGCCGATGATGCCGACGATGCCGTTGCGCGGGAGGCTGAACGAGAGGTTGCTGATCAGGCTGCGGCCGTCGAAGCCCTTCTGCAGGTTCTTCGCCTCGAGCACGATCGAGCCGAGACGGGGCCCCGGCGGAATCTGGATCTCCTCGAAGTCGAGCTTCCTGGTGCGCTCGGCCTCGGTCGCCATCTCCTCGTAGCGCGCCAGACGCGCCTTCGACTTGGTCTGACGGCCCTTGGCGTTGCTGCGCACCCACTCGAGCTCGCTGGCGAGTCGCTTGGCGAGCTTCGCGTCCTTCTTGCCCTGGACCGTCAGTCGCTCCTGCTTCTTCTCGAGGTAGGTCGAGTAGTTGCCCTCGTACGGGTAGAGCCGTCCACGGTCGACCTCGCAGATCCACTCGGCGAGGTTGTCGAGGAAGTAGCGGTCGTGGGTGACGGCGAGCACCGCGCCGGCGTAGCTCGACAGGTGCTGCTCGAGCCACTGCACGCTCTCGGCGTCGAGGTGGTTGGTGGGCTCATCGAGCAGGAGCAGGTCGGGCTTCTGCAGCAGGAGCTTGCAGAGCGCGACGCGGCGCTTCTCACCGCCCGAGAGGTTCGCGACGATGGCGTCCGACGGGGGCGTCCGAAGCGCGTCCATCGCCTGCTCGAGCTGCGAGTCGAGATCCCACGCGTCGGCCGCGTCGATCTCCTCCTGCAGGGTGCCCATCTCGGCCAGCAGGGTGTCAAAGTCGGCCTCGGGGTCGGCCATCAGCGCCGAGATCTCGTTGAAGCGGTCGAGCTTCGCCTTGATCGGGCCGACGCCCTGCTGCACGTTCTCGAGCACGGTGAGGTGCTCGTCGAGCTCCGGCTCCTGCATCAGGATGCCGACGGAATAGCCGGGCGAGAGCTTGGCCTCGCCGTTGCTCGGGGTGTCGAGCCCGGCCATGATCTTGAGGATGGTCGACTTGCCGGCGCCGTTCGGCCCGACGACGCCGATCTTGGCGCCCGGCAGAAACGACATCGTGACGTCGTCGAGAATTACCTTGTCGCCGACCGCCTTACGCGCCCGCGCCATCGTATAGATGTATTCAGCCACTCTTATCCCTAACGCTTTCTGGCGAGACGCCGCCAACGTCCTAGCTTACCCGGCCACGCAGGCTCCCCATCGGCGCGTGCTCACCAGTCGATCGGCCGTGTGCTCCCCAGCAGGCACACATCGCCCGGGAGCAGCGCCTGTGTCGTGCTGTTGGGCTCGCCGGTCGCCGAGCCGAACTGGCCGACCAGGCACTCCCCTGCCCACACCACCGAGACCTGCATGCTCTCGGCGGCGTTGCCCACCGTCGAGAGATCCTCGGTGACCTGCATGCGCGCTTTGTCGAATCCGTTCGCCACGAGGGCATCCACGTATGCGCGGCCGGATCCGCGTTCCTCCGATGCCCAGACCACGTCGATGATGCTGGCGAAGAAGGGAAGGTTCTGCGCGGCCGTGCCGTCAGGCACCAGCGCCGGCGCAGCAGGGACGGTCGGCTCCGGGGCGTCCGGCGCGCTCGTCGCCGCACCGCTGGAGCTTGACGAGCTCGGCACGACAGGCGGTGCGCCCGCGCACCCGGGGAGCCCCACGACGAGCAGTGCGGCGGAGGCGCCGATGATCGCCGTCTGGCGGGCGGCGACGATGGGACGGCGACGGCGAGTGCTCACGCGGAGAGTCTATGTCGATCGCCGCGTTCGGGCCGGAGCACCCCCCGGCCCGCGCCGCCGGCCGCGCCGCCGCGCGCCAGCGCCACTCACCGCCGCTCGCCGCCGCTGCTGCTGCTGCTGGCACTTGCCAGCGCCGCATGCTGCTGCGGGGTGCCGCCGCCGCGTGTCGCGCGCGCCCTGCTCGGCCGCTAGAACGGCGTCGCCACATCGCCTGCGGCAGCCAGCGCCATCGCATCCTGCGTTTCGATCGGCTCGTGCTCACCGTCCAGCGACCCCGCGTCGTCCATCGGCGCACGCCAGACCCCGCGCTCGCCGCCCTCGTCCCGGCCCCCGCTCGAGCGGGTATCGACGGCGCCGGCCCTCGTGAATGCCGTCGTTCCCCACAGGAGATCGTGGCCGATCGCATCCGCATCGATCTCGGCGGTCGTGCCGCTCTTCTCGCCCGCGCTCCAGTCGCGGATGCGAAGGCGCCCGCGCACGAAGACCCGGTCGCCCTTCCGGAGCGATTCGAGCGCGTGCTCGCCGAGCGTGCGAAAGACCGACACGCTGTACCAGTTGGTGGCGCCTTCGACCCAGGATCCGCTCGCGCGGTCGAAGTGCCGCTGCGAGGCGGCCAGCCGGAACGACGTGATCGGGATGCCCCCGGGCGCGCTCTGCTTGGGCTCGGTGGCCACGTTGCCGACGATCGAGATGGTGTCGCTCATGTTCGCTGTCTCCTTATCCAGACGCGGGACCGCCCCGCGCCGCCGCGCCGCCGGAAGCCCGGTGTGCGGCATCAGCCCAGCATGCGGCGCCGCACGGGTCACGGATGCGCGATCGGCTGCCCTGTGGATGGATGGGCGCGAAGTTCACCCTGCCGAGGACGACTGCGCTCCCCGCCGAGGCCTGAGCGCGTCGCGATGTCGGTGGTGCCGCGTAGCTTCACGAGCGAGAGGAGTCATCATGCACAGCACCGCTTCCATTCCCCGCCCGCGATCGGCCGGTTCGGTCGCGTCGCGCGCCGAGGCGTCCGAACGCGCGCCGATCGCCCTCGCGCCGTCGCCGTTTCCGATCACGCCTCCGACGCTGCCGCCCGCGCTGGGGCTGCGCCTCGAGCCCGGCGGAACGACGCAGTGGCGCGCGGTCGATCGTTGCGGCATGGTCATCGGCCACGTGCAGCCGGTGCATACCGCAGAGGGCATGCGCTTTCGCGCGCGCCGATACAGGCCGCTCGTCAAGCGCTTCCTCGATCTCGGCGACTTCTGGAGCGCCGAGGACGCGGCCTGGTGCCTGCACTACGCGGTCTGAGCGCGCGCGACGCGACCTGAGCCCGTTGCCGCGCTCGCCGACTACTCCGCCTGGCGCCACCAGGTGTCAGTCATCGCGGTCGGCGTGTGCCGCTTGTGCGCGGATCGCAGATAGCCCTCGACCAGCTTCGCGCTGACGTGCTCTGGCAGCGCTCGGCCCTCGAGGAAGGCGTCGATGTGCTCATAGCTGACGCCGAGGTTCGCCTCATCCGTCTGTCCGGGGGCGCCGTCGAGGAGGTCGGCCGTCGGCACCTTGACGATCAGGTGCTCCGGCGCGCCGAGCGCCCGCAGCAGCTCGCGCCCCTGCCCCTTGCTCAGGCCCGCGAGCGGCACCAGATCCGCACCGCCGTCGCCGTACTTGGTGAAGAAGCCTGTGAGCGCCTCGGCGGCGTGATCGGTTCCGACGACGAGCCCCTGGGTCTGTCCCGCGATCGCGTACTGGGCGACCATCCGGGCACGAGCCTTGACGTTGCCCTTGTTGAAGTCGGTCAACGGCGTGCCGAACGCCCCGTCGAACACCTCGGCGAAGGCATCCACGGGCGTCCCGATGTTGAATGTGACCGTTCGGTCAGGCCGAATGAATCCGAGCGCGCCTTGCGCGTCGCTCTCGTCGTGCTGCACGGCGTACGGGAGCCGCACGGCGACGAACTCGGCTTCGCCGCCGGCGTCCCGAATCTCCTCCACGGCGAGCTGGCACAGGCGACCCGCCAGCGTCGAGTCCTGGCCGCCCGAGATGCCGAGCACCAGGGAGCGAGCGTGTGCCGCGGCCAGGTAGTCCTTGATGAAATCGACGCGGGCACGCACCTCGGCGACCGCGTCGATGGTGGGGGCCACGCCCAGCTCGGCGATGATCTGCCGGCGCACCGGGTCCAGCTCGTGCATGCGATTGCTCCCATTCCCCTCGCGATCGTCCATGCCCCGAGCGTACTCGCAGGCCGGATCCGTCCTCCATCGGCGCGAGCGGTCCGCCGGTGACGGAGCCTCGCTAGGGTGAGGGCATGCCCCGCCTCCTGGTCGTCCACCATTCGCCGACCGCGACCGTGCGCTCGATCGCGGACGCCGTGCTAGACGGTGCGCGCACCGCGAGCGACGAGGGCGTCGAGGTCGTCGAGCGTCACGCGCTCGAGGCGACCATCGCGGACGTGCTCGCCGCCGACGGGTTCATCCTGGGCACGACCGCCAACTTCGGCTATATCTCGGGGGCGCTCAAGCACTTCTTCGACACCACATACGACGCGACCCGCGAGTCGACCGCGCGAAAGCCGTTCTCGTACTGGATCCACGGCGGGTACGACACGACGGGCGCCGAGAGGGCGATGACATCGATCACCACCGGCTACGGGATGCGCCTTGCCGCCCCGCCGCTGATCCTCGTCGGCGCGACGAGCGCGGAGCACCTCGAAGCCGCCACCGAGCTGGGCGGCACGGTGGCCTGGTCGCTCACGATGTAGGCGAGCTCGTCGTCTATCCTGGAACGACGCCTCCGTAGCTCAGTGGATAGAGCAAGAGCCTTCTAATCTCTTGGTCGTAGGTTCGATTCCTACCGGGGGCGCTTCTCATGCCCGGACCAGCGCTCGCACTCGGCAGGCCCGGCACTCGGCAGGCCCGCACTCGCATTCGCGCTCGCGGCTCGTGCGCCTTGACCTGCTCGATAGGATCGGCGTATGGCATCGGCGAGTGAAAACGACCTCCTGGTATGGATCGACTGCGAGATGACGGGGCTCGATCTCGATCGAGATGAGATCGTCGAGATCGCAGTCGTCGTGACCGACTTCGAGCTTCGCCCGGTCGACCCGGGCTTTCAGATCGTCGTCAAGCCGGACGCCAGCGCCATGGAGAACATGGGCGAGTTCGTGACGGAGATGCACCGCACCTCCGGGCTGCTGGAGGAGATCCCGCACGGCGTCAGCGCCGCAGAGGCCGAGTTCGAGGCGCTGGAGTACATCCAGCGCTTCGTCCCCCAGGCGGGCAAGGCGCCGCTGGCCGGCAACACGATCGGCACCGACCGCGCATTCATCGCCAAGTACATGCCGCGCATCGACAGCTACCTGCACTACCGCAGCGTCGATGTGTCGACCGTCAAGGAGGTGGCCAAGCGCTGGTACCCGCGGGTCTTCCACAACGCACCCCCCAAGAACGGCGGGCACCGCGCGCTCGCCGACATCCTCGAGTCGATCCGCGAGATGGCGTACTACCGGGCGGCCGTGTTCGTGTCGCAGCCGGGTCCGACGAGCGAGGAAGCCCGCGCCGCGTCGGCAGATGCTGTCGCAGCGTACGCCGCCGACATCTCAGCAGATGCCGGCGGCGCGACGCGCGCCGAGTGACCGGCGGGCCCGTGTCATTCGGCAGCTCCCGGATGTAATAGACTGAGGGAGTTGTCTGCGCACGCGGGCATCATGGTGGGTATAGCTCAGTTGGTAGAGCACCTGGTTGTGGTCCAGGGGGCCGCGGGTTCAAGTCCCGTTACTCACCCCAGATGCGCGAGGCGTGCGCTTCGACTGTTGCAGCAGTCGAAGCGCACGCCTCGCTCCCGTTTCCGGCGTCCAGCTCGCCCGGCCGTCGCCGGAGGCGGTGCCGTCGACGGCACCGCCTCCGCGGCGAACCTGGAGCACCTCGCCTCAGTCGAGAGACGCCGATCTGAGCCCGCGACCGCTTCGACGTCATGCTGATCGCAGATTCGGCGCGCTCGGGGTGGCGTTCCACGGCCGTCCGGTGGGCTTCGGCAGACTGGAGGTGACAGCGAGATCTGAGGGGCACGAGCATGCTGACCGACTACCTGCGGGATCAGGCGTTCGCGATCGCCTGGCTCGCGCTGATGGGCGCCGGCTGGTTCGGCTGGGCGCAGGAGGATCCGAAACCCACGCTGCGGCCCCTGTGGGGTGCGGGCTCCGTGATCGGGATCCTGCTCTCGATCGCGTTCGGGATCATCGTCTGGCGCAACTGGGCGACGCCCACGGCACTCGAGGGACGCTACTGGGCCTTCGGCATCGTCGTGCTCGCCGAGATCGCGCTCATCGGGGGCGGCTGCCTGGTGCTCGCCCGGAGGAACCAGACCCGGTGGTACGGCTGGTGGATCGGTCTGTGCGTGGCGCTGCATTTCCTCCCCCTCGCCTGGGTGTTCTCGGACTGGTCGTACCTGGTGCTGACGGCGGTGCAGGTCGTCGGCCTGCTCGCGATGCTCCCGGCGCTGCGCCGTGGCGACTACGCGACGAGCCGCTGGGCCTGCCCGTGGATCGGCGGCACGTTTCTTCTCTACGCCCTGGCCTCCGCGGGCGTGTTCGCGACCGCGCACGGCTACCCGTACTGAAGGTCGACGACATCCCCATGACTGGGTCGAAGTCGCGGGCTTGAACCTGACGCGGCGTGAGCCCCTAGGCTCCCTGTCATGGAGCACACAAGCCCCGAGGACGGGGAAGTCGACGCCCGAGCGTGGCGAGTGGGCCGGCTTGCCGAGCTGACCGGCGTTACCGTGCGCACGCTTCGGTACTACGACCAGACCGGGTTGCTTCGCCCATCGGGGCAGACCAGCGGGGGTCATCGGCTGTACGACCAGCAGAACGTGACCCGCCTGTATCGCATCCTCGCGCTGCGACGTCTGGGGTGCAGCCTCGCCGAGGTCGGATCGCTCCTGGATGACCCCGAATGGGATCTGCGAGCAATGCTGACGCGCCACGCGATGCAGACCGAGCGCACCATCGCGACCGCGACCGCGCTCTCCGCACACTTGTGGCGCATCCTCGACGAACTCGGGGATTCCGAAGCCCACCAGGCAGAGAAGATGTTCGCCATCATGGAGGAGATGAGCAGGTTGGATACCCCGATTCGCGCTACGACGACGCTCCTGGTCTACGATGACCTGGCTGCGGCACACGCCTACCTGAGCGAAACCTTCGGCTTGGGCATCGGTCCCCTTGAACTCGACGCCGAAGGGCGTGCCGTCCATGGCGAGGTGTTCGCAGGCGATCACGCCATCTGGCTTCACCCGGCCGGCGACGGCTACCAGCCACCGCGGCGACTGGGGGCGGCGAGCAGCATCGTTGTGGTCACGGTGGACGACGCCGATGCACACCACGCGCACGCTGTCAGGCGCGGAGCTGAGATCATTGCACCTCCTATCAGCCAGCCCTATGGACTGCGCGAGTATGGTGCGCGCGATCCGGAGGGACACCTCTGGTACTTCCAGAGCCCGATCGACTGAGACCGCTGCGATTGCGGTCGTGCCGATCCTGGCCCTCCGGCGAGACCGCGCGTCGCGCCCTGGGCGACGCCGCAGCCGCAGTGCCGTCGCGCCCGCGGCGCGCATCGCACGATCGAGCCGCCTGTCCGGTGCTGGGATAGCCTGGAGTGAGCCGCACCGCAGCGCGTTCGTCGGCTCCAGCACGCCAGGGGCGCACCTCGCGCGATCAGCCGAGCGAACGAGCCGGTGCATGCTCCCGCGTTCCACACCGACACCGAGGACCCCATGCTTGAGATGGATGCCGCGACCTTCGAGTCGCTCGTCGTCGAAGAGCTCGACCGGCTCCCCGACGACATGTTCGACGGGCTCGACAACGTCGTCTTCGTCGTCGAGGATCGGCCAGAGGACGGCAGCCTCGATCTGCTCGGTCTCTACGACGGCGTCGCGCTGACCGAACGCCAGGCCTACGGGGTCGGCGAGCTTCCCGATCGCATCGTGGTCTACCGCGAGCCGCACCTCGACGTCTGCGACGACGAGCGGGCGCTACGCGACGAGGTGCACACCACGCTCGTGCACGAGATCGCGCACTTCTACGGAATCGACGACGAGCGGCTGCACGAGCTGGGGTGGGCATGATGGGCGCGCTCGCCGCCCCCGAGCTCGACGAGCGCGTCGAGCTCGACGAGGCGGCCTCGCCTCCGGCCGTGTGGCAGACCGTGGTCTGGAACGACCCGGTCAACCTCATGAGCTACGTCGCCCGGGTGTTTCGCACCTACTTCGGCTTCGACCAGGCCAAGGCCGAGCGCCTGATGCTGGCGGTGCACGAACAGGGGCATGCGGTGGTCGCCGAAGGCCCCCGCGAGCAGATGGAGATGCACGCCCAGGCGATGCATGGATACGCCCTCTGGGCGACCGTACGAAAGGCCGGCGAATGAGCGATTCGCGCGCATTGATCCTGACGATCACGCGGCTGGAGGCGGACTATCTTGCAGACCTCGTCGGGCAGTTCATCTCGCTGCTTGACGAGTATTCCGACGAGCGCGCGGCCCCGGCCGCCCCATCGAGCGCGGGTGCCGGGGCGATCGCCGGTGCGTTCGGCGGCGCCGAAGACACTCCCGAAGACCCGGCGCTGGCCCGGCTCATGCCGGACGCCTACGCAGACGACGAGGAGGCCTCGGCCGAGTTTCGCAGGCACACCGAGAACGAGCTGCTCGCCCGCCGCATCCGCGACGCGCGGCGGGTGCTCGGCGGACTCGACATGAGCCTGAACGAACCCGTCGCGGGCGCCGTGGATGCCTCAGCCCAGACGTCGGCCGACGCGCAGGCCCCGTTCGACGTCGTGCTCGATCGCGCATCCGCCGAGGCGTGGACGCGCACGCTCGCCGCGGTTCGCCTGGTGGTGGCGAGCCGCCTCGGGATCGAGACGGAGGCGGACGACGAGGCCGCACGAGCGGCCGACGACGACGGACGCTTCGGGGTGTACGACTGGCTGGGGTTCCGCCTCGACGGCATCGTGCAGGCGCTCGACGACGCCGACGGTGAAGAGCCGGACGATCCCGACGGGGTCGAGACGCACCGCTGATCCGGCGCCGCCGGCCGCGGCATCCACGCATCGACGATGCGTGTCAGGGCACCCGGATCGCGACGTCGGCGCAGCGCGCGGGAGCGTGCGCGGCCACGTGCGCGTCCTCCTGCGCGGCCCAGCGCTCCCAGTGCGGCCGGTAGCTCTCGCCGTCGCGCGCGAGCGCGCGCGCCCGGCGTGAGGGCTCAGGCGACTCGAGCCAGACGCGCACATCCGCCATCCGGGCGGTGCCCAGCGTGAGCAGGCCAGAGCCCTCGACGATCAGCCCGAGCGCGGGGTCGACGGCATGGGTCTCGGCGTACTCGCCGCGACCCCAGTCGTAGCGCTGCCAGAGCCCGGTGCGCCCGTCGGCGTGCGGGGCGAGCACCTGCTCGAGGGCGCGCTCGCGCCCCTCGTCGAGCCCGTCCCAGCCCGGATAGATCGAGTCGAGGGCGACCAGCTGCACCGGAGCCTCGAGCGGCCATGCCGCGATCAGCGCCTGCGCCAGCGTCGACTTGCCCGCCCCGCTTCGCCCGTCGATCACGACGACGGGGTTCTGCGCCCCCACAGCCTGTACGGCCGCGATGATTCGGGTGACGCCGTCTGCAAGGGCGCGGCGCAGCGGCGTCGCCGCGTCCGCGGCGGTGCCATCCATCGGGCGTCAGCGCTTCAGCGTGCGGATGATGCGGTTGATCGCTCGCCCGACGATCCACACGAACGGAATCGCGACCGCGAGCAGCGGGATGACGTTCGGCTCGAAGCGCAGGTCGTCGCCGCGGCGAATGTAGGCACCGAGCGGCAGCGACCAAGCACCGCCACCGCCACCGCCGTTGCCCGCCTCGTCCGAGCCGCCGCCGAAGCCGTTGCACACCAGCGCAACCGGGATCATCCGGACGCCGTCGACGTCCTGCTGCGCGCCGTACGCCGCGGTCACGCCGGCCGTGGCCGACTGCTTGCCGAGTTCCACTGCAATGTTGGGCATGAACCAACGCTACCGTGCCGGCCCGCCGCGTGCACGGAGAGAACGCGATCGGGCACAGCGCGCACGCGCCTGATGGATGCCTCAGCCCCGCGTGCCGCCCGGGCCGCCGCCGCGCGCCTCGCCTCGCCGGAGCGCGTCCGCCTCACCACGTCCGCCGGTGGTGCGGTCGCGACGCCCCAGGAAGGTCGCGCGGGTCACCGCGCCCCCGCCGAAGCGGTCCGCCGCACCGTCCAGCGCGTCCTCGACCTTGCGCCACTCCTCATCCGGGTCCCACAGCGCGAGCGCCGAGCTCCCGGCCGGCACGAGGTTCTCGGCCCGCACGCCCAGCAGTCGCACCGCCTGCCGAAGCTCGATGCCGGCGAGCAGCTCGCGCGCGGCCTCGCCGAGGCGCTGCCCGACGGCGCTCGGCTCGCCGAGCGTCTGCGAGCGGCCGAGCGTCGTGAAGTCCGCGAAGCGGACCTTGAGCGCGACGGTCCGCGCCTCGAAACCCCCGTCGCGCAGGCGCCTGGCGACCCGGTCGGCGAGGCGCAGCACCTCGCTGCGCAGAAAGCCTTCGTCGGTCACGTCGTGCAGAAAGGTCTGCTCGTGCCCGACGCTCTTCTCGACCCGGGTCGTGACCACCTCACGGGCATCGATGCCGCGCGCCAGCGCCCACACGCGGGCGCCCATCGCGACGCCGAGGGCCCGGTCGAGCACCTCCTTGGGCGTGTCGAGCACGTCCGCGATGGTTCGGATGCCGCGGCCCTCGAGCGCCTCCGCCGACTTCGGCCCCACGCCCCACATGCTGCGCACCGAGCGCGGCGCGAGGAACGCGGGAGTGTCGTCGGCGGCCACGATGAGCACCCCATCGGGCTTGCTGATCGTCGACGCCATCTTGGCGACGTGCTTGGTCGCCGCCACGCCGACGCTGCACGTGAGGCCGGTGGCGCCGAGCATCCGGCGCTTGAGCAGGAAGGCGATCTCGCCCGGGCTCCCCCACAGGCGCCGCGCGCCCCGCACGTCGAGAAACGCCTCGTCGACGCTGAGCGGCTCGACCAGCGGCGTGAACTCGGAGAACACCGCCATCACCTGCTTCGAGACCTCGAGGTATCGCGCCATGCGCGGCGGCGTCACGATCGCGTGTGGGCACAGGCTCAGCGCCCGAGCGACCGGCATCGCGGCCCGCACGCCGAAGTGACGGGCCTCATACGAGGCGCTCGACACGACCGAGCGGGCGTCGGTGGCGCCGATGATCAGCGGTTTGCCACGCAGGCTCGGATCGTCGAGCACCTCGACCGAGGCGTAGAAGGCATCCATGTCGACATGCAGGATGCCGGTGCCCCCGTCGGGCGCGCCCGGCGCCGACACGAGGCGGCCGTTGCCATCTGCGCGTCCCATGCATCCATTCTCCCCCGCCCCGCCGACACGCACGCACCGGAGGGACCGAAGCCGTGCAAGGCGCGAGGCGCCGGTGGAATCCCCACCGGCGCCTCGACTCAGCGTGTCAGCGAATGCGCGCTCACAGCGACGCGGCGCGCTCGAGCACGAGCTCGCGCACGCGTGCGGCGTCGGCCTGGCCGCGCATGGCCTTCATGACCGCGCCGATGACCGCACCCGCGGCCTGGACCTTGCCGTCGCGAATCTTCTGCAGCACATCCGGCTGCGCCTGCAGCGCGTCGTCGATCGCGGCGATCAGCGCACCGTCGTCAGAGACGACCGCGAGCCCGCGCGCGTCGACGACCTGCTGCGGCGAGCCCTCGCCTGCGACGACGCCCTCGAGCACCTGGCGCGCCAGCTTGTCGGTGAGCGTGCCCGCCTCGACGAGTGCCTGCAGCTGCGCCACGTGCTCGGGCGTCGCGAGGTCGGAGGCCTCGCGACCCTCGACGTTCGCGATGCGGGTGAGCTCACCCGTCCACCACTTGCGCGCGGCCGCGGGGCTCGAGCCGGCGGCGACGGTCGCCTCGACCTCGGAGAGCAGCCCGCCGTTGACGACGTCCTGGAATTCGAGCTCGGTGAAGCCCCATTCGCCCATCAGCCGGCGTCGACGCACCGCGGGCTTCTCGGGCAGGGCGGCACGCAGCTGCGCGATGAGCTCGGCCGAGGGCTGCACCGGCGGCAGGTCGGGCTCGGGGAAGTACCGGTAGTCGTCGGCATCGCTCTTGGGACGACCGGGCGACGTGGCGCCGGTGTCCTCGTGCCAGTGGCGGGTCTCCTGCGTGATCGTGCCGCCGGCCTTCAGGATGGCCGCCTGACGCTGGATCTCGTAGCGCACCGCGCGTTCGATGGAGCGCATCGAGTTCACGTTCTTCGTCTCGGTGCGGGTGCCGAGCTTCTCCTGCCCGCGGGGGCGCAGCGAGACGTTCGCGTCGCAGCGCAGGTTGCCGCGTTCCATCTTCGCGTCCGAGATGCCCAGCGAGATCACGATGTCGCGGATCGTCTGCACGTACGCCTTCGCGAGCTCGGGCGCGCGCTCTTCGGCGCCGAAGATCGGCTTCGTGACGATCTCGACCAGCGGCACGCCGGCGCGGTTGTAGTCGACGAGCGAGTACTCGGCGCCCTGGATGCGACCGGTCGCGCCGCCGACGTGGGTCAGCTTTCCGGCGTCCTCCTCCATGTGCGCCCGCTCGATCGGGATCGTCACGATGTCGCCGCCGGCGAGCTCCACCTCGACCGCGCCCTCGAAGGCGATCGGGTCGTCGGCCTGCGAGATCTGGTAGTTCTTGCCGAGGTCCGGGTAGAAGTAGTTCTTGCGCGCGAAGCCGCTCGTCTCGGCGATCTGGCAGCCCAGCGCGAGCCCGAGCGAGATCGAGTAGCGCACGGCCGTGCCGTTGACCACCGGGAGCGAGCCCGGCAGACCGAGGCAGACGGGCGAGAGGTTGGTGTTCGGGTCGGAGCCGAACTCGTTCGGCGCGTCGGAGAACATCTTGGTCTTGGTGTTCAGCTCGACGTGCACCTCGAAGCCGAGGACGGGCTCGTAGAGCTCGATCGCCTCTTCGAAGCTCAGCAGCTTGTCTTTCGCCATGATCAGGCATCCCCTCCGAGACGCGGCGCGCGGTCAAGCAGCGCGCCGCCCCACTTGTCTTGCAGCAGTGCTTCGAGCGCCGCGCTGACGCTGTAGAGCTTCGCGTCCTGGCGCGCCGGAGCGATGAACTGGATGCCCACGGGCAGGCCGTCGTCGGAGAGCCCCGACGGGATCGAGATCGCCGGCACGCCCGCGAGGTTCGCGGGCAGCGTCGTCGCGTCGTTGAGATACATCGCCAGCGGGTCATCCACCATCTCGCCGAAGCGGAATGCCGTGGACGCGGCCGTCGGCGTGGCGATGACGTCGACCTGCGCGAAGGCGTCGGTGAAGTCGCGCTGAATCAGCGTGCGCACGCGCTGCGCGCTGCCATAGTAGGCGTCGTAGTACCCGGCCGAGAGGGCGTAGGTCCCGAGGATGATGCGGCGCTTCACCTCTTCGCCGAGGCCGGCGGCGCGGGTGGCCGACATGACCTCCTCGACGGTGGCACCGGCGTGCGGCGTGACCCGCATGCCGAAGCGGACCGAGTCGAAGCGCGCCAGGTTGCTGGACGCCTCGGCCGGCATGAGGACGTAGTAGGCGGCGACGCCGTGCTCGAAGTGCGGCGCGCTGATCTCGACGATCTCGGCGCCCTGCGCCTCCATCGCGGCGAGCGATGCCCGGAACGACGCGGCCACCCCGGGCTGCATGCCGCTGTCGGGCAGCTCGCGGACCACGCCGATGCGAAGCCCCTTGAGCACGTCGCCGCGCGCGCCCTCGCGCGCGGCCTGCGCGAACGAGGGCCAGCTCTCGGCGAGCGAGGTCGCATCGAGCGCGTCGTGCCCGCCGATGACGTCGTGCAGCAGGCCGGCGTCGAGCACCGTGCGGGTGGCCGGGCCGATCTGGTCAAGGCTCGACGCCAGCGCGATCGAGCCATAGCGGCTCACGCCGCCGTAGGTGGGCTTCATCCCGACCGTGCCCGTCACGTGTGCGGGCTGGCGGATGGAGCCGCCGGTGTCGCTGCCGAGGGCGAGCGGCGCCTCGAACGCCGCGACCGCCGCCGCCGAGCCGCCCCCCGAGCCGCCGGGAACGCGCGTCTGATCCCATGGGTTTCGCGTCGGGCCGAACGCCGAGTGCTCGGTCGACGAGCCCATGGCGAACTCGTCCATGTTGGTCTTGCCGATGGCGACCAGGCCGGCCGCACGGGCGCGGGCGACCACGGTCGCGTCGAAGGGCGACATGTAGCCCTCGAGGATGCGCGAGCCGCTCGTGGAGGGCATGTCGGTCGTGACGAGCACGTCCTTGATCGCCAGCGGAACGCCGGCGAGGGCGCCGAGGGATTCGCCCGCGGCACGGCGGCGATCGATGTCGGCGGCAGCCGTGAGCGCGTGCTCGTTGACGTGCAGGAAGGCGCCCAGCTCGCCGTCGACCGCGGCGATCCGGTCGAGGTGGGCCTGCGTGGCCTCGACGCTCGACACCTCGCCCGCGGCGAGCTTCTCGGCGAGCGAGGCGGCGGTGAGCCGGGTGAGGTCGGCCATCACTGCTCCTCCCCCATGATCGCCGTGACGCGGAAGCGACCGTCGGCGGCATCCGGCGCGTTCTGCAGGGCCTGCTCGAGCGAGAGCGGCTCGCCGACGACGTCGTCGCGGAACACGTTCGCGAGGGGAAGCGGGTGGCTCATCGCGGCGACGTCGGCGGTGGCGACCTCGGCGACCTTCGCGATGTTGTCGACGATCGCGTCGAGCTGGCCGGTGAGACGCGCAACCTCGTCGTCGCTCAGCTCGATGCGAGCGAGCGAGCCGAGATGGCGCACGAGTTCGGGGGTGATTTCAGACACCGAACCATCTTATGCGCTCCCCGAATGGCGCCGTATGCGCGCAGTAGGGTTGTCGGGTGACCACGTATGACCCGCCCCGCCCCTGGATCAGCAGCTACGCCGAGGGCGTGCCCGAAGACCTCGCGCCCGTGCAGGGCTCGCTCTTCTCCATCCTCGAGGCGTCGGCGCGCGAGTACCCGGACGCGCCCGCCCTCGAGTTCTTCGGCGGCACGACCAGCTACGCGCAGCTGCTCGCGCAGGTCGAGCGCGCCGCGGGCGGACTGCGCGAGCTCGGCGTCGCCCCGGGCGACCCCGTGGCGATCGTGCTGCCGAACTGCCCGCAGCACATCGTCGCCTTCTACGCCGTCCTGCGACTGGGCGCCGTGGTGGTCGAGCACAACCCGCTCTACACGCCCTCGGAGCTGCGCAAGCAGTTCGGCGACCACGAGGCCACGCACGCCATCGTCTGGAACAACGTCGTCGCCACCGTGCAGGCATTCCCGGCCGAGCTGCGGGTGCACAACCTGATCAGCGTCGACGTGACCCGCGCAATGCCGCTGAAGATGCGCGCCCTCCTGCGCCTGCCCATCGCCAAGGCCCGCGAGTCGCGCGAGGCGCTGACCACCGCGGTCGCGGGCACCGTCCGCTGGGAGGACGTGCTGCGGGCCGCCCCCATCGGGCCGGGCGTCGCGGTTCCCGAGACGGACGACCTCGCGATCATCCAGTACACCTCGGGCACGACCGGCACCCCGAAGGGCGCCGCGCTCACGCACCGAAACCTCCTCTCGAATGCGGCGCAGGCGCGCGCGTGGGTGCCGACCATCACGCGGGGCCCCGGATGCGTCGTCTACGCGGTCCTGCCGATGTTCCACGCCTACGGCCTGACCCTGTGCCTCACCTTCGCGATGAGCGTGGGGGCGCGCCTCGTGCTGTTCCCGAAGTTCGACCCCGACATGGTGCTCGAGGTCATGAAGAAGCACCCCGCGACATTCCTGCCGCTCGTGCCGCCGATCGCCGCCCGCCTGCTGGCCGCCGCGACCGAGAAGGGCGTCTCGCTGCGCGGCACGGAGGTCGCGATCTCAGGCGCCATGGCGCTCCCGCACGAGCTGGTCGTGCCGTTCGAGGCCGCCTCCGGAGGCTTCCTGGTCGAAGGCTATGGGCTCAGCGAATGCTCACCCGTGCTCATGGCGAATCCCGTGGCGGGTAACCGCGTCTCGGGCACCGTCGGCCTGCCCATCCCGGGCACCGAGGTGCGCGTCGTCGACCCGGAGAACCCCACGCAGGATGTCGCGCCCGGCGCGGAGGGCGAGCTGCTCGTGCGCGGGCCGCAGGTGTTCGGCGGCTACTACCGCAAGCCGGACGAGACCGCGAAGGTCTTCGTCGACGGCTGGTTCCGCACCGGCGACATCGTCACCGTCGATGAGGCCGGCTTCGTGCGCATCGTCGACCGCATCAAGGAGCTCATCATCACGGGCGGCTTCAACGTGGCGCCGACGGAGGTCGAGAACGCGCTGCGCGCGTTCCCCGGCATCGCCGATATCGCCGTGGTGGGCCTGCCGAGCGCGCACTCCGGCGAGGAGGTCGTCGCCGCGATCGTGGTCGAGCCCGGAGCCGCGGTCGACGTGGAGGCGCTGCGCGAGTTCGCGCGCGGCGTGCTCACCGCATACAAGGTGCCCCGCCGCGTCTTCGTCGTCGACGAGCTGCCCGCCTCGCTCATCGGCAAGGTGCTCCGCCGCGAGGTGCGCGCCGCGCTGCGCGACCTCGGCGCCTAGCTCCGCTCGCCGAGCGGCCGCAGCCGCCCGCTCACTCCAGCGCGGCGGGCCCCTGCTCGACGAGAATCTTGAACTGCGCGGCGTCGATCACGCGCACGCCGAGCGCCTCGGCGCGCGCGAGCTTGGAGCCCGCACCCGGCCCGGCCGCGACGAAGTCGGTCTTCTTCGAGACGCTTGACGCGGCCTTCCCGCCGGCCTGGATGATCGCCTCCTGCGCGCCGTCTCGCGTGTAGCCCTCGAGCGAGCCGGTGGCGACGACGGTCAGGCCCTCGAGCACACCGCCGGCCGACACCGCGGCGCCCGGCCCCGGGTGCCCCGGGATCGCGAACCATACGCCGGCCGCGGTCCACTGCTCGACGATCTCGAGGTGCCAGTCGACCTTGAACCATTCGAGCACCGACTCCGCGATGATCTCGCCCACGCCGTCGACCGACGCCAGCTCCTCCAGCGTCGCCGTCCGCACCGCGCCCAGCGAGCCGAAGTGCTGCGCGATCGCGCGCGCGGCCACGGGACCCACGTGGCGGATGTTCAGCGCGACGAGCTGCCGCCAGAAATCCTTGGTCTTGGCCTTGTCGAGCTCGTCCAGCAGCTTCACCGCCTGCGCCGACGGGTGCAGGATCCGGTGGTTCTTCCGCACCCCCGCCGCTCGGCGCTCGGCGGCGCTCGCGTGCTCGAAGCCGGGCGGATACGCGAGCTCGACCTTCTGGAACGGCGCCCGCCGCACGGCCTCCCCCGTCGCATCGTCGCGCCTGGGCTCCCCCGTCTCTGCGTCGCGCACGACGACCTCGATGGGCACGAGCTGCTCGAGGCGGAGCGTGAACAGCCCCGCCTCGGTGCGCAGCGGCGGCTCCGCGGGGCTCGAGGGCTGGGTCAGCGCGGCCGCCGTGACCTCGCCCAGCGCCTCGATGTCGAGTCCGCCGCGCGAGCCGATGTGCTCGACACGGCCGTGCACCTGCGCCGGGCAGCTGCGGGCGTTCGGGCACCGCAGATCGACGTCGCCCTCCTTCGCGGGCGCCAGCATCGACCCGCACTCGGGGCAGAGCGTGGGCATCACGAATGGCCGCTCGGTGCCGTCGCGACGCTCGACCACAGGTCCGAGCACCTCGGGGATCACATCCCCCGCCTTGCGCAGCACGACCGTGTCGCCGATGAGCACGCCCTTCGCCTTGACGACATCCTGATTGTGCAGCGTGGCCTGGCTGACGGTGCTGCCGGCCACGCTGACGGGCTCCATGACGGCGTACGGCGTCACCCGGCCGGTGCGCCCCACGCCGACGGCGATATCGAGCAGCCGGGTGTACACCTCCTCCGGCGCGTACTTGTAGGCGATCGCCCAGCGCGGCGCCCGGCTCGTGCTGCCGAGCTCGTCGTGCAGCTCGAGCTCGTCGACCTTGACGACGATGCCGTCGATCCCGAGGGGTATCTCGCGGCGCTGCTCGCCGCGCTCCTCGATGTACGCGATGACGGCATCGACATCGTCGAACACCGCCGAGTACGGCGACACGGGCAGGCCCCAGGCGGCCAGCTGCTCGTACACCCCCGACTGCGTGGACGCCTCGGGCACGGCCCACGCCCCGATCCCGTGCACGTACAGCGAAAGGCGGCCGAGCCGATCGCGCATCAGGGCGATCTCCTCGTCCGACTTGTGCTCGGCGCGCTGGCGGAGGCTGCCGGCGGCCGTGTTGCGGGCGTTCGCGAATTCGGGATACCTGGTGCGGATCGTCTCGGGCGCCCGCCCACGGGCGAGCTGCTCTGCGACGAACGCCGCCTGCAGCGCGTGCTGCTGCTCATTGAGCGCGTCGAACTCCGCCGTGGGCAGGAAGATCTCGCCTCGGACCTCGAAGAACTCGGGGTGCCGATCGCCCGAGAGCCGCTGTGGAATCGCGGGGATCCACGGGACGTTCTCGGTGATGTTCTCGCCGACGCGCCCGTCGCCGCGGGTGCTGGCGGTCTCGAGCACGCCGTCTCGATAGGCGAGGCTGATGGCCAGCCCGTCGAGCTTGAGCTCGCTGAGCCAGCGCACGGGCCGGGCCGCGGCATCCCGCGTCTTCTCTGCCCACTCGCGCAGCTCGTCGAGGGTGAACACGTTGTCGAGGCTGAGCATGCGCTCGGCATGCTCGTGCGGCGGGAAGCCCGCCGTGGCGACGCTCGCGCCCACCACCTGCGTGGGGCTGTCGTCGCTGCGCAGCTGCGGGAACGCCTGTTCGAGTGCTTCGAGCCGGCGCAACTGGGCGTCGAACTCGGCGTCGCTGACAAGACTCACGCTGTGCACGTAATACGACGTGCGGTTGCGCTCGATCGACTCGCGCAGGGTCGAGGCCTCCGCCCGCGCGTGCTCGAATTCCATCTGCGCGCTCGTTGCCTGCTCGTCGTTCACGTGCTCATTCTCCAGGACTTGCGGGCGATCGCGGGGGCGGCGGCGAAGCGGTCAGACCGACAGCGGCACGGCCGAGACGGTGTGGTCGATGGTGAACTGCCCGAGCACCCGCGTGCCCTGGTACAGCACGGCGGTCTGCCCGGGGGCGACCCCGTCGAGCGGCGCGTCGGGGGTCACGACCAGGTGCTGCACCCCGTCCGCCGGCACCACGGCAGCGCGGGCGGGCACGGGCTCGGCGTGGGCGCGAATCTGCACATCGCACGCGAAGCCTTCGGCCGCGCCCAGCGGCGCCGTGCCGACCCAGGTGTAGCGAGCGCCAGAGATCTCGGCGATCGCGAGCGCCTCCTTGGGCCCGACGACGACGGTGTTCGACACCGGACGAACCTCGAGCACGAAGCGGGGTCTGCCGTCGGGTGCGGGCGTGCCGATCCGCAGGCCGCGTCGCTGACCGACCGTGAACGCGTGAGCGCCCTCGTGCGTGCCGACCACCTCGCCCGAGCGGTCAAGAATCTCGCCGGTCTCGGCGCCGACGCGCTCGGCCAGCCAGCCGCGGGTGTCGCCGTCGGGGATGAAGCAGATGTCGTGGCTGTCGGGCTTCTGCGCGACGGTGAGCCCGCGCTCGGCGGCCTCGGCGCGCACGGCCGCCTTCGAGGGCGTCTGCCCGAGCGGGAAGTAGCTGTGTGCGAGCTGCTCGGCGGTGAGCACCCCGAGCACGTACGACTGGTCCTTGGCCGCATCGCTGGCTCGGTGCAGCTCGAGGGCGCCGTCGGCGCCGGGCCGCACGATCGCATAGTGACCGGTGCAGACCGCGTCGAACCCGAGGTCGAGCCCCTTCTCGAGCACGGCCGCGAACTTGATGTGCTCGTTGCAGCGCATGCAGGGGTTGGGCGTGCGCCCGGCGCTGTACTCGGCGACGAAGTCGTCGACGACGTCGAGCTTGAACCGCTCCGAGAAGTCCCACACGTAGAACGGGATGCCGAGCAGATCCGCGGCGCGGCGGGCATCCATCGCGTCTTCGATCGTGCAGCACCCGCGCGCACCGGTGCGCAGGGTGCCGCCCGCGCGCGAGAGCGCGAGGTGCACGCCGACGACGTCGTGTCCGGCATCCACCGCGCGCGCCGCGGCGACCGCCGAATCGACGCCGCCGCTCATGGCCGCAAGAATTCGCATCCCGCAATTCTACGCGGCGGCCCCGGGTGGCGCGCCGGGGTGGTGGATGGCGCGACCGGCCTATACCTCGCGGCGCGACATCCCGGCGCGGCGCGCTCGCTCGTAGGCGTCCGGGATGGCGGCCACGAACGCATCGACGTCGGCGTGCGTCGACTCGCGCCCGAGCGTGACGCGCAGCACGCTGCGCGCCGCATCGTCGTCGCGCCCCATCGCCAGCAGCACGTGCGACGGATTGGGGATCCCCGCCTGGCAGGCCGAGCCGGTCGAGACGGCGACGCCGGCGAGGTCGAGCAGCAGCAGCAGCGAGTCGCCCTGCGCGCCGGGGAACGAGAGGTGCGCGTTGCCCGGCAGCCGGTGCACTGGATCGCCGTTTGCCGAGGTGTCGGGCAGCGCCGCACGCACGCGAGCCACCAGCTCGTCGCGCAGCGCGCGCAGACGCTCGGCCTCGGTCTCGAGCTCGGCCACCGCCAGCTCGGCCGCCACCGCGAACGCCGCCGCGCCGGCGACGTTCTGCGTGCCCGAGCGCAGCCCGCGCTGCTGCTCGCCCCCATGCAGGAGCGCCGTGGGCGCGGCGTCGCGGGCGACCACCAGGGCGCCGATGCCGGGCGGCCCGCCCAGCTTGTGCGCGGCGATGCTCATCGCCGCGAGGCCGCCGCCCGCGCCGACGGGCGCGCCCGCCTCATGCCGCGTCGCCCGCAGCGCCCGAAACGACAGCGGCACGTGCCCGAAGGCGCCCACCGCGTCGAGGTGCATCGGCACGCCGGCACGCGCGGCGCCCAGCACGGCCTGGCTCACCGGCTGCAGCGTGCCGACCTCGTTGTTGGCCGCGAGCATGGTCGCGAGGGCGACGCCCGCGCCGTCGCCGATCGCGGCCTCCCACGCATCGAGGTCGAGGCGGCCCAGCGAGTCGAGCCGTGGCGAGCGCAGCCGCGCCCCCTCGTGCGCCTCGAGCCACGCGGTCGCGTCGAGGGTGGCGTGATGCTCGCCCTGAGGCACGACGATCGACCGGCGCGACGCATCCGCCGCCGCCCGCGCCCAGAACAGCCCCTTCAGCGCAAGGTTGACCGACTCGGTTCCGCCCGACGTGAAGACGACCTCGATGGGGTCGCAGTCGAGCGCGGCGGCAAGCCGCTCGCGGGATTCCTCCAGCACCCTGCGCGCCGCCTGCCCCGCCGCGTGCACGGACGACGGGTTTCCGATGCCAGCGGATGCCTCGAGCCACGCCTCGCGCGCCTCCGGGCGCAGCGGTGTCGTCGCGGCGTGATCGAGATAGACGACCATCGCTCGGCGCGCTAGTCGAGCCGGGTGATCGCCGGGATGACGTAGGTGCCATCCACGACGGCCGGATCCGGCTCGTACATGCGCAGCAGCGGGCGGAACGGTCCGTCCGGAGCCGGGAGCCAGTTCGCGCGTGCCGCCGGATCGGCGGGCTCCGTCGCGCTGATCACGATGCGCAGCGAGCCGTCCTCGCCATACTGGAGCCCCTCGGTGCTGCTGCCGATCGAATAGCGATCGATGGCGTTGTCGACCAGAAAGTAGTCGGGCATCGAGTACATCGTGAGCGACCAGAACGCGTTCGCGGGCGGCGTCGGCGCGAACGTGAGCGCGTACGTGTGCTCGCCGCGCAGCTGCTCGCCGTCGCCGTCGACGTAGACCGGGGCATACGCCGCCTCGTACGCGTGGTTTCCCCAGAGTCCGGCGAGCGCGCTCTCCGCGCGCAGCCGGTACTTCCGCTCGGGAGCGACCGAGGTGTACAGCGGGGAGTCGATCGCCCCGATCTCGAAGAAGTCGACGTTGTAGTCGAACGCGTGGTAGGTCAGCAGCCACCCGTTCACGATCGGCGCGCCACCCCGGCGGAGGTCCTCGAGCAGGGCGGCACGCGAGGCGTCGAGCGCCGCGCCCCACTCCGACGCGCGCGCGGGGCTGAAGGATGCGTACGGGCTCTCGCCCGCCGCCGTCACGCCCAGCGGCGCGAAGGACTCCAGCTGCGGTCGGTCGCTCGCCGCCGGGGGAAGCGCCTGCGACCAGAGGCGCAGCTTCTCGAGGAACAGCAGGGCGGGCGGGATGTCGGCGCCGACCTCGGGAAGCCCGCGCAGGCTCGCGCCCTCGTCGAGGCGGGTGAGCCGGGTGGCGTCCTGCAGCGCGTGCACTGCCGGCAGATCCCACTCTCCGCCACACGCCCAGCGCCCGACGATCGTGAAGATCGTCGTCGGCGCCGTGATGACCGTGGCGTCAGCGGGCGCGCTTCCGCTCCATCCCGGCGGCACGAGCAGATAGCGCTGCGCCGCGGTGCCCGTCGCCCGGTGCCCCACATAGGCGAAGTTGTTCGTCCATGCGTCGATGAACTGCATCACGTAGTACCGCCCGGCAGTGTCGGGCAGCTCGAGCAGCACCGCGCCGCCGCTGACGTCGATCTGCGCCAGCGAGTACACCGTGTCGTTGTTCACCGACACGAACGTGTCGGCGGGCCCGGCGAGGGTGCGAGCGTGGCTGAAGCTGTTGAACGGGGCCGCGGGATTCGCCCCGACGCCCTCGTGCACGTAGCGACCAACCTGATCCAGGTTGAACACGAGAGGAATCCCGAACACGAACGCGTCGGAGAGCAGACGTGCATCTGCATCTGCAGTCATGGCAGCTGCCTTTCTGTGGGTGTGAGGTTGTTGCCGGCGGCACGGCCCGGCGCTTGGGTCACGCGGGCGTGCCGTCACCCGCCCGGGGTGCGTCAATTCCTGGGAACACCCAGGTTCCGTCGAGGATCTCGGGACGCGGCCGATACATCCTGACCAGGTAGTTCCAGCCGTCCATGATCGGCAGCGCATTCGCAGCGGCGGGATCGCCGCCGAACCGCACCGTGACCGAGCCGTCGACGTTCGGCGCAGCGGTGATGCTGTTCACCGAGTTCTTGCCCGTCGCCTGCTCCTCGAAGAAGCCATCCGCGTTGTAGAGCGAGATCGACCAGAACCCGTCGACCGGCACCTCGCCCACCGTGAGCGAGTACTCCCCCACGGGGAGCTCGGGCATCACGTTGTAGTAGGAGGCCTCGGTCTCGGGGAGCCCGCCCCAGCCCATCGCGGTGGCGAGCAGGTGCCGGATGGGGTCGACCTCGTCGCGCGCGCCGAAGCACCTGGCATAGCCGTCGAGGCCCTTGCCCAGCTCGAGGATGGCGCCTCGAGTCGCGGTGAACGACGCCTCGTCGTAGGCAGGCGCCTCGTAGGCGCGCCCCGCCGCCGAGCTCAGCGCGAGCTCCTGCTGCAGCGCGTTGACGGCGGCGACGTCGGCCGCGTCCCCCGGATCGACGAGGATGCGCGCCGCGGCGAGCACGAACTCGCTCCCGAGCTCGTCAGCACGCAGATCGTAGCTGCCGCCCGAGTGCAGCACCCGGTTGATGTAGTGGTCCTCGTTCACCAGCATCACCGAGATGTAGCGATTGCCGGCGTCCGGCACCGTCAAGGTGGCGCCCGCCGAGACATCGATGATCGCCGCGCTGTACAGCGTGTCGCGATTCATGCGGATGACCGTCTGCTCGTCGATGGGGGTAGGCACCAGCACGTGATTCCACACGTTGGTCCCGCCGGCGGCGGCCGCGATCCCCGTGAACATCCTCGCGCTCTCGACCCGCACGAAGTTCTCGAACGTGACCTGCACGGGTGAAGCGCTCATCAGCGGCCTCTCGTCTCGGTTGCCTCGCGACTCGCCCTCGCAGATCGAGGCGCGAGCCGGTGCACGCCGACAGTGGCGTGTGCTCTCACACTATCGTCGTCGAACCGCATCGCCGTGGACTGTTCGGGCGCCGCGCTGGGCCGACCCGGCCTCAGTGGGTCACGATCGCCTTGGCGGCGATGATGATCAGCCCGAACGACGCCGTGGCGAGCGCGCCGAGCAGCCGCACATGCATCGGCGCGCCGCGCTTGTGGTAGGAGCGGTAGCCCAGCATGGCGAGCACGCCAACGCACACCCACAGCGCCAGCCAGTTGGCCGCCCAGTCCTCGAGCACGCCGAACACTCCCAGCAGCAGCGCACCGGCGGGAAGCACCGCGGCCAGCAGCATCCCCCAGGTGCCGCGCACCGATTCGCGGATCGCGTCGCGCAGGCGCATCGGGTTGCCATCGGCGCCGGTGCGCCCATGATCGCCGACCGCCTCCGAGTACGCGTGCGCGAGCCAGAACACGCCCAGCGTCACTGCGACGAACAGCAGCACCTGCACCGACGACGCATGCGCAGCGCTCGCCGTGGCGATCAGACCAGAGACCAGGATCAGCCCGTAGACGCCCGCGCCGGTGGACAGATACCTGGTGAACTCGTTGGTCCTCGGCGGCGCGGCAGACATGCGTCCAGCCTAGGTCCTCGATGGCAGGGCTCGACGCCGGAGCCGGCACCCCCTGCCCGGGCGAGCGTTCGCGCGCTAGGTTCGAGGCACAGCGACACGTGCTCGCTTCGCCGGCCCGTGTGCGCGCTGTAGCCGAAGGCGCTGGAGCAGAAGGCGCCGTGTCGAAAGGCGGCCCCTGATGATCTCCCTCAACGACGAGCGCATCGAGCAGATGGCTTCCGGCTCGCACCCGAACCCGCACTCTTACCTCGGCCAGCACACGAGCGTGGACCCGTCCTCCGGCATGACGACCACGACCGTGCGGGTGCGACGGCCGCTCGCCAGCTCGGTGGCGGTGCGCCTCGCGGACGGCACCGAGATCGAGCTCCAGCACGCCGGATCGGGCATCTGGCACGGCAGCTACGCGAGCGCGCCGCACGACTACCGCGTGATCGCACGCTTCGACGACGCCCCCGACTGGGAGTCCGGCGATCCGTACGGCTTCGCGCCCACGATCCGCGTGCACGACATCGAGCGCATCGCAGCGGGCACCCACGAGCGGCTGTGGCAGGTGCTCGGTGCCCACGTGATGACCGTGCCGGGCATCGACGGCCCCGCCGGCGACACGAGCGGCACCGCATTCTCTGTGTGGGCGCCGCGCGCGCGAGCCGTGCGAGTCGCCGGTGACTTCAACGGCTGGGACGGCACCCGGGCCGCGATGCGCTCGCTCGGCGAGAGCGGGGTATGGGAGATCTTCATCCCCGGCGCGGCCGCCGGCGACGCCTACAAGTTCGAGCTCCTGACCCCGAGCGAGCGCTGGGTCTACAAGTCGGACCCGATGGCGCGCCGTTCGGAGGAGGCGCCCGACACCGCCTCGGTCGTCACCGGGCCCTCCGAGCACCTCTGGGCTGACGACGCTTGGATGGCGCGGCGGGCGGCGGCGCCCGCCGCGGGCGCGCCCATGACGGTCTACGAGGTCCACCTGGGCTCGTGGCGTCCCGGGCTGAGCTACCGCGATGCGGCGGCAAGCCTCGTCGACTACGTGCTGGCGCAGGGGTTCACCCACGTCGAGTTCCTGCCCCTCGCCCAGCACCCGGCGGCGACATCGCTCGGCTTCCACGTCACGAGCTACTACGCGCCGACCGCCCGCTTCGGCACGCCCGACGACATGCGGTTCCTCATCGATCGCCTCCACCAGGCCGACATCGGCGTGATCATGGGCTGGGTCCCGGCGCGCTTCCCGAAGGACGCCTTCGCCCTGGCGAAGTTCGACGGGCTGCCGCTCTACGAGCATCCCGACCCGCGCCGGAACGAGGCCGAGCTCAGCACGCTGCCCTTCGACTATCGGCGCCCGGAGGTGCGCAGCTTCCTCGTCTCGAACGCCAGATACTGGCTCGAGGAGTTCCACCTCGACGGACTTCGACTCGATGCGGTGGCATCCATGCTCTATCTTGACGACGCGCGCGACCACGACGGCTGGAGCCCGAACGTGCACGGCGGCCGCGAGAATCTCGACGCCATCAAGTTCGTCCAGCAGCTGAGCACGGCGGTGCACTCCGCCGTTCCCGGCGTGCTGATGATCGCCGAGGACGCATCGGGATTCCCCGGCACGACCGAGTCGCCCACACGGGCGGGGCTCGGCTTCGACATGAAGTGGAACACCCGGTGGATGCAGGACTCGCTGCGGTTCATGACCCGCGACCACGCGGAGCGCGCACGGCACGCCGGCGAGATGCGCTTCTCGTTCGCAGCCGCCGCGCATGAGCATTTCGTGCTGCCGCTGAGTCACGAGGCGGTCGTCGACGGCCGGCGCAGCATCCTCTCGCGCATGCCTGGCACCCCGGCGCAGAAGCTCGCCAACCTGCGTGCCTACCTGGCGTTCATGTGGGCGCACCCCGGCAAGAAGCTGCTGTTCATGGGCACCGAGCTCGGGCAGACCTCGGAGTGGAGCGAGCAGCACGGGCTCGACTGGTGGCTGCTCGAGGAGCCGGGCCACGCCCAGCTGCACCACTTCATGAGCGTGCTCAACCGCACGTATCGCGCGCGGTCCGAGCTGTGGTCGCGCGACAGCGATCCCGCGGCATTCGCCCGGGTCGGCGGCCCGGGAAGCCACCCGGACGTGATCGCGTTCACCCGACGCGACTTCAGCGGCGGCACCCTCGCGATCGTGGCGAACTTCTCCCCCGCGCTCGTGCACGACTTCGCGCTCGACCTGCCCCAGACCGGGGTCTGGCACGAGATCTTCAACTCGGACGCGACCGAGTTCGGCGGCAGCGGGGTCAGCAATCTCGGGATGGTGCACGCGAGCTTCCAGAGCGAGCGCGTGCCGGCCCGCGCATCCATGGTGCTGCCGCCCCTCGGGGTGCTCTGGCTCTCGCACGGCCGCGAGCCCCACGTGCCGAGCCCCACACACGGGTAGCGCGCCCGTGCGCCGGCCGCGGGCCGGCGCAGCGCGCCCGCGGCGCGGGCTGGGCGCGCGAGGGCCGAGCTAGAACAGCAGGTTCGCGAAGGCGCGCCGCGCGCGCAGGGTGCGCGGATCCGCGTCGCCCACGACGCCGAACAGCTCCAGCAGCCGCTCCTTCACGGCTGGGCGCACGTCGTCGCCGCTCGCCGCGAACAGCTCGAGGAGCCGGTCGAACGCGTCGTCGACGTGGCCGCCGCTGAGGTCGAGGTCGGCGACGGCGAACTGCGCCTGCGGGTCGGTCGGCGCGGCGGCCGCGGCGGCCCGCGCCGCCTGCAGGTCCAGGCCCTGCACGCGATCGAGCAGGCGCACCTGGCCGAGGCCCGCGCGCGCGTCCTCGTCCCTGGGATTCTCCTTCAGCGCCGCCTCGTACTCGCTGATCGCGAGCGCGAAGTCGCCGGCCTCGATGGCGGCGAACGCGGCAGCGTGCCTGGGCGGCAGCGCCGGCGCTGCGGGCGCGTCGGCTGCGGCATCCGCGCCCTCGACACGCACGGTGCCGGTGACGCCGTTCGCGGCGGCGAGCTGGAGCACCTGCTCGAAGACCTGCCGCACCTGCTCCTCAGGGACCGCGCCCTGGAACAGCGGCACCGACTGGCCCTGAAGCAGCGCGACGACGGTCGGGATCGACGTCGCCTGGAACGCCTGCGAAAGCTGCGGGTTGCTGTCGACGTCGATCTTCACCAGGAGCACGCGTCCGGCGTAGTCGGCCACGACGCGCTCGAGCACCGGGGTCAGCTGCTTGCACGGCTGGCACCACTCCGCCCACAGGTCGACGATGATCGGCACGGAGCGCGAGAGCTCGAGCACGTCGCCGAAGGTCGCGTCGGTCGCGTCGAACGAGAGCGTCGGCAGCGGGATCACCGGGCCCGCGGGCGCGGCGGCACCGTTCCCCGGCGCTGCGGCGGCCCCCGGGGCGCCTGGGGCGGGCGTCGCCGGAGCGGACGCGCGGTGCTTCAGCGCCGAGAGGTCGACGGCTCCGCGCAACTGCGAGCTGAGGGACGGCGAAGGCTGGCTCACTGGATGACTCCTACAGACAAGAGGCTGGATGAATAGCCCAGCAGACGGATCTTTTCGGTCGAGCCCTGGGTGGGCACATAGAAGAACAGCTGGTCCGAGAAGGTGGTCGTGAAGCCCTTCGCCGACTGCTTGGTGCCGGCGAGCGCCTCGTACACCGGGCTCTCGTCGAGCTTGATGACCGCGTCATCATTATTGGGCTTGACCGTGTCGCTCTCGAAGAGGCTCACCGCGACGATCGCGCCGTTCTCGAGCGTCGCGAGCGCCAGGGGCGGGAAGTTGCCCGGCTGCTGCCCGAAGGTGAGGCTGCCGGTCTCGGCGCCGGTCTCGTTGAACTTGGCCAGGCGCTTCTCGCGGTCGCCCGCGACGATCTGGCGGAACAGGTCGCTCGACTCGTCGAACATGGCGCTGTACTTGCTGTCTTTACCGGACGCCAGCACGTCGGCGTACGCCTTCGCCAGCTGGTCCGGGGGCAGAAGCAGGAAGGTCGAGTCCGGCGGCACCATGGTCGCGCCGATGGACGCGGGCGCCACGTCGGGCAGCCGGGTGGATGCCTCGAGCTTCGCCACGTACGCGAGCTTGTAGTCCGTCCATGGGTCTGCCTGGGTCATCAGCATGATGCTCGGCGGGGCGGTGGTGTCGTCGCGATCCACGACGACGGTCATCACCGTGCGCGGCCACGAGTCGTATGCCTGCGGCAGGATGATCTCGAGCGGCGACGTCGGGATCGCCGCCATCGGCGCGAAGTCCGCCACCTTGCCGCGGACGGCGTAGTTGGTCTTCCGCTCCTCGAGCGCGACCCCCGTCATGCGGGTCGCGAGCAGCTCGGCGTCGGCTGCGGCATCCGCCTCGGCCACCGTGGCCGAGATCCGCGCGAGGATGTCGGCCGCCTGGGCCTCGGTGACGGCGGGCGCCTGCTGGCCCTCGGGGACGATGACGTTCGCCGACGCCGACGGGCTCGGCTGCCCGCCGCCGAACTCGGGCCAGGCGTCGGCCGAGCATCCCGCGAGCACCAGGCCCGCGATGGCGACGGTCGGCACGAGCAGCGCGCGGCGCCCGATCGAGAATCTGCCGCGCGGCGACGCAGAGACGACGCCGCCCTTGCCGGCGATCTCGATCGGCTCGGTCTCGGCGAGCGGCGGGAGCCCCTTGCGGCGCGGACCGCGCGAGCGGCGCACGTGTCTGATGGCGAGGAAGTAGAGGTAGCCGCCGATCAGCAGGAAGATGCCGCCGAGCACGATCAGCGGGCCCGCGAACGGCGTCGCGTTGTCGATCGGCCACGAGATCGTCACCTTCGCCGGCGCGGGCGCGGTGCCGTCGACGGCGAGCAGCACGCTCATCGAGTCGGGCACGCGCAGGGGCGCGGTGAGCGCACCCTCGCCCGTGAACTCATCGAGCCAGAGGTCGGAGCCGGCAGGATTGCGGCCGGCCGTCGCGGCCGGCGCGCTCGCCGCATCCGTCGCCTCGGGCGCGGCCGTCTCGGCCGGCGCGGGCAGCAGCCGCTGCACCACGCCGTTGCGCACCTCGCCGTCGCTCGTGAGCGTGACGGTGTTGTACTCGGCGTCAGCGAGCCAGGCCTGCATGTCGGCTGTGCGGCCCATGGCCGCGAACAGCGGTCCGTCTCCCGTAACGTGCAGCGTCTGCGGGCCGGGAGAGCTGTTCAGCACCTCGCCGTCGAGCATGGTGAATGCCGCATCGCCGGAGGTGCTGATCGTCACCTCGTGGGTGTCGGGCCCAAGAAAGACGGTGCGCTGAGCGATTCCCGCACCAATACAGAGTGCGGCGAGAACAAACGCACCGATCGCCAAGACAAAACGCACGAAACACCTTTCCAGCATCCGACCGGTCGCCTCATCGCGAGGCTCCAAGTCGGCAGACTCGGACATGTCAGCGTAGCGAATGTGCCTGGCAATTCTCCAAGAGCAGCCCCGCCCGCGCGCGGAGGACGCCCAGATGACGCACCACCCCCGCGTGCGCGGCGGATGCGACGGCGCCCACTATTCTGACCACGTGGGACCGGCCCACCCGAACGCACCGAGGAGCAGCAATGAGAGTGAACAACCCGTTCGGGATCGCGTTCGTCGCCACCCTCGGCGTCGGCCTCGGCATCGTGCTGCTGCAGAGCGTCGGCACGCTGAGCACGATCCTGCTGTACGTCGGCACCGCGCTGTTCCTCTCGCTCGGCCTCGACCCGGTCGTCAGCTTCCTCGAGCGACGTCGGCTTCCCCGCTGGGCCGCGGTGCTGCTGACGATCATCGCGCTGCTGGGCGTGTTCGCCGGGATCGTGCTGATGATCCTGCCGATCATCATCGACCAGGTCAGCCAGCTCATCACCCAGGTCGAACGGCTCGTGACACGCCAGGGCTGGGAGAACGACATCAAGGACTGGCTGCAGGGCGTGTTCCCGAACCTGGAGGTCGACCAGGTATGGGATGCCGTCAACTCGTGGCTGCTCGCGCTGGACTGGGGCTCGATCACGCAGGGCGTGCTGAGCGCGGGCGTCGCCGTCATCAGCGGCCTGGCCGGCGCGTTCATCGTGCTGATCCTCACGATCTACTTCACCGCCTCGACCCCGTCGCTGAAGGCCGCCGTGTACCGGCTGGTTCCGGCATCCAAGCGCCACCGCTTCGTCGACCTCGCCGAGCAGATCACCGACTCGGTCGGCTACTACGTGATCGGCCAGGTCTCGCTCGCCACCGTGAACGGCATCCTGAGCGCGATCTTCCTGTCGATCATCGGCGCGCCGTTTCCCGCGGTGCTCGCCTGCGTGGCCTTCTTCTTCTCGCTGATCCCGCTCGTGGGCACACTCACGGGCTCGACGCTCATCGTGCTGACCTGCCTGATCCCCGGCCTCGGCGCGCCGATCACGGCACTGATCGCCGCCATCTACTACCTCGTGTACATGCAGATCGAGGCGTACGTGCTGGCCCCGCGCATCATGGGCCGAGCCGTGGCGGTGCCCGGCGCGGTCGTCGTGATCGCCGCCCTCGCGGGCGGCGCGCTCCTGGGGCTGCTGGGCGCGCTGATCGCGATCCCCGTGGCGGCAAGCGTGCTGATCATCTACCGCCAGGTGATCATCCCGCGTCAGAACGAGCGCTGAGCGCCGCGCCGCCGTGCGCTAGAAGTCCCACTCGGTCGGCAGCGGCAGCGCGTCCGGCTGCACCGCGGCCACGATCTCGGTCAGCACGCGACGCGTCTGCGATTCGCCGACCCAGAGGTGCCGGCCGCGCTCGACCTCGATGAGCTTGATGCCGGGCACCGACGCGAAGCGCTTGGCTGCCTCCTCCGGGCGCAGGTAGTCGTCGAGCTCAGGAATGAGCGCGACGAGCTCGCGCGCATCCCCGGCCCACGCGGCGACCTCCGCCTCGGTGGCGCGGTGCAGCGGCGGCGACAGCAGGATGGCGCCGTCGATCTCGTGGTCGAGCCCGTATTTGAGCGCCAGCTCGGTGCCGAACGACCAGCCGACGAGCCATGGATGCGGCAGACCCCGCTCATGCACGAACTGCATCGCCGCGGCGACGTCGAATCGCTCGGCATGCCCGCCGTCGAACGTGCCCTCGCTGGTGCCGCGCGGCGAGGAGGTGCCCCGGGTATTGAACCGCAGCACCGCGATATCGGCCAGCGCGGGCAGTCGCGCGGCCGCCTTGCGCAGGATGTGCGAGTCCATGAAGCCCCCCGCCGTGGGCAGCGGATGCAGGGTGACGAGCGTCGCGACCGGATCGGTGTGGGCCGGAAGCGCCAGCTCGCCCACCAGTGTCAGTCCGTCCAGGGTGTGCAGCTCGATCTCATCGCGCCGCGCGGGCAGCTCCAGCGCTCCCCTGATCTCCATCTTCATGCCACCCTCCAACAGTGTGTGTGCCAGTGCCGACGAGCCGCGAGGTCCGCGGCATCCCCCATCACGCCGTCTGCGCGCCACGCGACCAGGTGCGCGGTGCCGGCGGCGACGGTGCGGCCGCAGCCCGGGCATCGGTAGTCCTTCACGGCGCCGGCGGCCGATATCGGCTGCACCGTCCACTCGCCGCCTCGCCGCGTCTCGGTGCGCTTCCACCCCGCGAGCATGCGGTCGAATCCGTCGCCGCGCGGCGGCTCGGAACGACGGCGGTTGTGGCGGGGCATGCCTCAAGTCTAGGCAGGCGGGCGCGCGACCGAGGGCGTGTGCGTCGCGCGCAGCGCACGCGAGCCGCCGCCTCGCGGCGGGCTAGTACCAGCCGGAGCGCTGGGACTTCTCCCACGCGCCGCATGGGGTGCCGTAGCGGCCCGAGATGTAGCCGAGCCCCCACGTGATCTGCGTCGCTGGGTTCGTCTCCCAGTCGGCGCCGGCGCTCGCCATCTTGCTGCCGGGCAGCGCCTGCGGAATCCCGTAGGCGCCGCTGCCGCGGTTGTGCGCGTTGACACGCCAGCCGGATTCGCGCTGCCAGAGCGACGAGAGGCACGCGAACTGGTCGTCGCCCCATCCGCGCGCGAGCACCATCTGGTAGGCGATCGCCTGCGCGGTGCCCGGATCCGGGACCACGAACGGCGGGCGCCACCCGCCGCCGCCGGATCCAGGGGCAGCCACGGGCGGTGGCGTGGGCTTGGGCTTCAGCTCGACGGCATAGCCGTCACGGCCGAGCTCCGGCAGCGCCGCCTCGGTGTCGACCTCGAGCGCCAGCACCTGCACCGACTGCCGCCCGTCGACCGCGACGTCGTAGAGTGTGGACGCCGAGGATTCCGGCGCGGCCTGCGCGAGCGCGGCGCCGCTCGGCTCGACCGCGTACGCGGCCACGAAGGCGAAGGCGGCGAAGGCCGCGAAGACCGAGAGCACCTCGCGGCGACGCGACCAGCGGACGCGTGCGGGCCCGCTCGCGCGGGCGGCACCTGCGACGCCCGCGGCGGTCTGCGGCGTGCCCGGCTCCCCTGCGGGGCCGGCACCACGAACGTTCTGACCTGGACTCACGATGGGGACGAGTCTACCCAAGGAGCCCACGCGCTTCCATTTCCGACGCAAGTTCCCAGGCGGCAGCCAGGTGCCGCGCGCTACCGGATGGCGAGCATGACCTCGACCACTGCGTCGAGCACGGCGTCGACCTGCGCCTCGTCATACCCTCGACGCTGCATGCGAAACGCCGCGGCGCGCACCTGCTCGACAGTCACGGCTTCCCCGTGCTCGAAGTAGGCGACGAGCTTCTCGGCGACGATGTCGACCTCGTCGATCCGGTAGCCGAACCGCAGGACGCCGGCCTTGCGGAAGCGGGTGCCCGGCGCCCGGCTCAGGCGTTCGAGCACCTCCTGGGCCGTGGACCGGGCCAGCTCCACCCAGTCGCTGGAGCCGACGGCGGCGATCCGCGCCTCGCGCTCGCGCGCGGCGAAGGCATCCTCGATGCGCCCCAGCGCGGCATCCACGGCGCCGATAGCGTAGCCGCGGCGCACGAGCGCGAACGAGGCGCTGCGCACGGCGGCGGCGTCGACGCCCGCCTCCGCGGTCAGCGCATCGGCGTCGGCATCGGGGGCGGCGACGGCATCCGGGTCGACAACGTCAGCAGCATCAGACGCGGTCACGGGGCTCGCGGCCGGCTCCTCGAACGCCGCTCGCGCACGCCTGAGGAACTCGTCGACCGCCCCGGGGTCGTAGCCCTTCTCGCCGCGGGGCGCGAAGGGGAACGGGGATGCCACGGCCTCTGCTGCGGCATCCACGGACTTGTCGTGGGCGGGAGTCGTCACAGTCGTCACCATTTCGTCACAGCGCCGCGACCGGGGCGAACAGCGCATAGAGCGCGAGCGCCGCCGCGGCCGATGGCAGGATCGAGTCGAGGCGGTCGAGGAGCCCGCCGTGGCCGGGAATCCACGAGCTCATGTCTTTGATGCCCAGGTCGCGCTTGAGCAGCGACTCGCCGAGGTCGCCGATCGTCGCGCTGACGAGGATCACGATGCCGAGGATCAGGCCCACCCACCAGGGCTGGTGCAGCATGAAGATGCCGAGCAGCACGCCCGCGGTGATCGCGAGCACGACGGCCCCGGCGAAGCCCTCCCACGTCTTCTTCGGGCTGATGCGGGGGGCCATCGGGTGCTTGCCGAACGAGATGCCCGCGGCATACGCCCCGGTGTCGGCCGAGACCGCGACGATGACGAACGCCAGCACCCACCACTCGCCGCCCGGCTGGCGCACAAGCATGACGGCGAGGCCGGCGAGGAACGGCACATACAGCTGCACGAACGCACCGGTGAGCACGTCGCGCAGCACGTCACCGTAGCGACGGCCATCCTGCGCAGCCATCTGCGCGACCATGCGCCAGACCACCACGAAGATGATGCCGACGAAGAGGATCACCCACACGAGCGACGGATCGAGAAACCACGGGGAGGCGATGATCGCCGCAGCCGACAGCAGCTGCGGGACCACGTCGAGACGACGCCCGGCGCCCTGGAGCGCCCGGCACAGCTCGAACGTGGCCATGAGCGCCGCCGCGAGGGCGAAGAGCACGAAGATCCACTTGAAGAAGATGAGCGAGCCCAGCAGCGCGCCGCCGATGGCCAGGCCGATCAGGATCGCGAGGATCAGGTCGCGCCCGGTGCGCTCCTTGATGCGCTCATTGGTCTGCTCGAACTGCTCGCGGGCGAGGGCGACCTGGCTCTCGAACTCGTCGCGCGCGGCGCGCAGGTGCTCCTGCAGCGTGCCGGGATGGTCGGGGTGCTCGGGGTGCTCGGGGGCACTCGCAGCGGCGTGCGCGTGTGCCGCGCCGCTCGGGGCGGGATTCGGCGGCGCGGCGTCCGACACCGGTGTTTCCGGGCGCCCCGAAGCGTCGCCGCCCGGTTCGGCCGGCGCGTTCTCCGGTGAAGGCTTCGACATGGCTTCTCGGGCGGCTCAGATCTCGAGCAGCTCGGCTTCCTTGCGCTTGAGCGCGTCGTCGATCAGGTCGATGTGCGACTTCGTCAGCGCCTCGAGGTCCTTCTCGCCGCGCGCCACCTCGTCGTCGCCGACCTCGCTCTTGAGCGCGTCGAGATCGTCCTTCGCACGGCGGCGGATGTTGCGCACCGCCACGCGCGCGTCCTCGCCCTTGCCGCGCACGAGCTTGACATAGTCCTTGCGACGCTCCTCGGTCAGCTCGGGCATCGTGACGCGAATGATGCTGCCGTCGTTGCTCGGGTTCACTCCCAGGTTCGGGGTGTCGCGGATGGCCTGCTCGATGTCGCGCAGCGCGCCCTTGTCGTAGGGCGTGATCACGATGCTGCGCGCCTCGGTGTTCTGCAGCGACGCGAGCTGCCCGAGGGGCGTCGGCGTGCCGTAGTAGTCGACGAGGATGCGCTGGAACAGCTGCGGGTTGGCGCGCCCCGTGCGCACGGTGGAGAACTCGTCCTTCGCGGCCTCGACGGCCTTGTTCATGCGTGTGCCTGCATCGGTCAATACGTCCGCGATCACGGTTGCTCCTTCTGTGTGAGTCTCGGTGGTCAGTCTAGTGCGCGCGGGCGCCTCGCCCCGCGGCCTCGGGCCGGGCCCGATTCAGTGCTGGTGGACGGCTCAGCTCGTGACGAGCGTGCCGATGGGCTCGCCGAGCAGCGCGCGGGTGACATTGCCCGCCGGCTCCATGCCGAACACGCGCATGTCCATCTTGTTGTCCATGCAGAGGCTGAACGCCGTCGAGTCGACGACCTTGAGCCCGCGCTGGAGCGCGTCGAGGTACGTGATGGTGTCGATGCGGGTGGCCGAGGCATCCAGGCGGGGATCCGCGGTGTAGACGCCGTCGACGCCGTTCTTGGCGACGAGCACCTCCTCGGCCCCGATCTCGAGGGCGCGCTGCGCCGCCACGGTGTCGGTCGAGAAGTAGGGCAGCCCTGCGCCGGCGCCGAAGATCACGACGCGGCCCTTCTCCATGTGCCGCTCCGCGCGGAGCGGGATGTAGGTCTCGGCGACCTGGGTCATCTGGATGGCGGACTGCACGCGGGTGGGTGCGCCGGCCTGCTCGAGGAAGTCCTGGAGGGCGAGCGCGTTCATGACGGTGCCCAGCATGCCCATGTAGTCGGCGCGGCCCCGATCCATGCCGCGCTGGCTCAGCTCGGCGCCGCGGAAGAAGTTGCCGCCACCGACGACGATCGCGATCTCGATGCGGTCGACGGCCGCCGCGATCTCGCGCGCGACCTGGCTGACGACGTCGGGGTTGACCCCAAGCTGGCCTGCGCCGAAGGCCTCACCCGAAAGTTTGAGGAGCACCCTCCGGCGCTTGGCTGTCTCTTGCGTCACGGGTCGTGTCCTCTCTCGACGGTATGCATCAAGCTACCGGGTGGCGCCCTTCTGGGGCGAGTCTGTTCGTCATGCGCAGTGGTGGATGGACGCGCACGCACGGGTGGGTCTGGCGCGACGCAGGCGCCGCGGCCCGGCTTTCGGGCAGAGAAAAGGAGTCCGGACCGCAGACGCGATCCGGACTCCTCGGTGGTACTTAGGCTCCGACCTTGAAGCGAGCGAAGTCGGTGACCGTGAGGCCGGCGTCCTTCGTCACCTGAGCGACCGAGAGCTTGTTGTCCTTGGCGTAGTCCTGGTCAAGCAGGGCGACCTGCTTGAAGTAGGCGCCGACGCGACCCTCGACGATCTTGGGCAGAGCAGCCTCGGGCTTGCCCTCCTCGCGCGAGATGGCCGTGACGATCTCACGCTCCTTCTCCACATCCGCTGCGGGAACGTCCTCGCGGCTGAGGTAGCTCGGGTTGGCGAACGAGATGTGCTGCGCGATGGAGCGAGCGGTCTCGGCGTCGTCACCCGAGTAGGCGACGACGACGCCGATCTGCGGGGGCAGGTCCTTGCTGGTCTTGTGCAGGTAGACCGCGAAGTTGTCGCCCTTGAGCGTGCGCACGCGGCGCAGCTCGACCTTCTCGCCGATGATCGCCGCCTCGTCGCCGATGAGCTGCTCGACGGTGCCGGCGTCGACCGTGGCGGCCAGGGCAGCCTCGGCGGACTCGGCGCCCGCTGCGGCAGCGGCATCCGCGATCTTGTCAGCGAGCGCGATGAAGCGGTCGTTCTTGGCGACGAAGTCGGTCTCGCATGCGAGCTCGATGATCGTGACCTGGCCCGGGAGCTCGCGAGCGGCGACGAGGCCCTCGCTGGTTGAGCGGTCGGCGCGCTTGGCGTTGCCCTTCGCGCCCTTCAGGCGGAGGATCTCGACGGCCTTTTCGACGTC
>Ga0116180_1000303_pt1 | contig 48227 bp, 42 predicted proteins | sample AD_UKC073_MetaG_FD_89804 | JGI IMG/M metagenome (GOLD analysis project Ga0116180, IMG submission 89804) | Active sludge microbial communities of municipal wastewater-treating anaerobic digesters from USA - AD_UKC073_MetaG | ecosystem: Engineered > Bioreactor > Anaerobic > Digestate | place: USA... | reverse complement strand
CGAATTATTTCCATGAAGATATCACCTCTCGAGTAGTCTTTTCGGAGATTACTCGTCCTTGGCAGGACGGTGATATCTTCTCTTTTTGTCTGTAAAACTCCTACAATAACTTTACACTAACAGAACCCATCTATTTAATTTGCGAGGGCCGGGTATTTTTCCGCTCAGCAGCCCGGGATTTAATTCCGGCAATCTCTTTTTCCGTCAAAGCCTTACCGAAACTCCGGAAGCCGCTCAGTTTAAACCCGTGTTTTTTAGCAAGCTGAGCAATCTCCTCAACCTGCCCCACTGTTAATTCCCGTCCCAGGGTATAGCTCTCATAGCGCTGCTCCAGGGCCAGCACCATGGTTTCAGCCATACAGGCATAGGCCGTTTGGGGGGGGAACCCGAAATTAAGGTTGAACTCCACGTCCCCGGGGACCTCCACCACGCCGCCCTCGATCACCAGGACATCATCCCGCACCTCGGCCACCCGCTTGGATACGTCCCTGGGACGGGCCACATCGCAGACAACAGCGCCGCTCTTTAAGTCCTCCGGCTCGATTACCGTGTCTATGGAACTGGTTACGGTAATTACCACGTCAGCTGTTTGCAGGGCCTTCTTAGTGTCGGAGGTGACCTTTACAGCCAGCCCGGTGTCGTAAAGAATTTTGCCGGCCAGTTCCTCCAGCTTGCGCTCATTACGGGCTACCAGCGTCATCCTGCGCGCTTCCCTGGCCAGCATCAGGGCGCAGACCCGGCCGATGGAGCCGGTGGCTCCTATGATCACAAGGGAAGCATCCTTCAGGTCATGACCCATGACCCTGGCCGCTTCCCGGGTTGCTTCGATGGCCGTGGCAACGGTATAGCTGTTCCCTGTCGTAACCGGGATGTTCAGCTTGCTGGCAACTGTGATACCGGCATCCCCCACAACCTTGGTGAAAGCGCCCAGGCCTAAAATTTTAGCCCCCAGCTTTTCAGCCACGCGGCCTCCCTGGATTATTTTGTTGAGCACGTATTCCTGGGGAAGGCTCATCAAGAGCCGGACTGTCAGCGGACAGGCGATAAACCAGCCCTCGGCCTCTCCATAGGGAGAGCGAATCCCGGTTATATGGGATACCTTCATGGGAGGAAGCAGGGAGAAGGCCTTTTCAATAACCCGGTCGGGTATAAACCGGGCAAACTTAAACTTCCTGGCGATGTCGCCGGTATGCATAGGGTGGATCATAAAGGCAAAATTTTGCAAAACCTGCATCCTCCTATCCTTTAATCGCCCGGATTAATTTGACGATTTTTCCGGGATCTACATACTTGTCTTCCTGAATGGGCGACTCCCCGATCTCAAACCCCACCACATCCTTGTCAAGCACCGCTTCAAAAATTTTAATTCGCTTGTTTGAGCCGATGATCACAATATGGTCATAGGAATGGGCTTTGGCGATCAATTCCATGATGGAATCGAAAAGTTCGATACCGCTTTTTTGCTTAATAAATTCCCAGCGTTCTTTTTCCGACATTAAAAAGATAAAGTCCACACCTTCGCGCTCTAAAGCCTGCCGGACTTCTTCTTTATTGAGAACCGGAAAGCCGACCACGGCCAGCCTGCGCCCTTTCCTGATTTCCCCCAGGCTTTCCAGGCGGCAAACGAGGGTCCGGTCCACGCCCAGGCGGGAAGCTACTTCGGTCTGAGACAGTCCCTTTGCCCTGAGGCTGAGGATCTCGCTGATAACACTGTCAAGCTTGCGCCTGCTGATAATTTTCTCACCGAGCCTGATTAAATCCAAGTATCCTTCCGCCCCTTATGACCGTATTTATCGCCGGTATTTTTTAATAAACTTACCCGGTTTCAATGTAAGTATGTGCACACATTGTGTACATACCAATCTTAGCAAAAAAAGAAACCCTTTTTCAAGGGCTTTAAAGATTTTTATCCGGTGCGCAAGGGCGAGTTCTCAAAAGCGTAAAGCCCGCTGTGCCCGGGAGGCGGCAAAAGGATATATTTGAGCAGGACCCTTCCCCAGGGTTTACCCGGGGTACTGGCCCGGAATTTACGCAGGTTTTGCCTGTGATATTTGCGCAGGATATGTATAGAGTATTAACACAGGATTTGCCCGGATATTTTCCCTCGTCAAAGCTTTTAGGCACCGGACTCGCCAGCGAGAAAGGAAATCAAAAGATCCTTGATTTCTTCCGGGGTTTGGGCCCTGTTGATTGATTCCCTGAGGCGGGCCGAATTCCTCAAACCCCGGGTATACCAGGCGGCGTGTTTGCGCATCTCCCAGACCGCCACCCTTTCCCCCTTAAAGCGGACCAGCAGGTCGAAATGCCTCAGGGCCATGGCGATCCTTTCGCTGTTGGTGGGGCCGGGAAGGAGCTCACCGGTTTTCAGGTAATGCACGGTCTGGCTAAAGATCCAGGGATTGCCCAGGGCCGCCCGCCCGATCATGACGCCGTTACAGCCCGTCTGCCGGAGCATCTCCCGGGCGTCGACGGGAGTCCGGATATCCCCGTTGCCGATAACCGGTACATTGACGGCCCTCTTCACTGCGGCGATGATCTCCCAGTCGGCCCTGCCGCTATAAAACTGGTCGCGGGTACGGCCGTGCACGGTGACAGCGGCCGCGCCGGCGGCGGTCACCAGCTGCGCCAGCTCCACAGCGTTGACCGTACTCTCACTCCAACCCTTGCGCATTTTTACGGTCACCGGGACCCTGACCCGGCTGACCACCGCAGCAACCAGGGCGGCGGCCTTTTCAGGGTCCCGCATCAAGGCTGCGCCCTCGTTGTTTTTAACAATTTTAGGTGTGGGACAGCCCATATTGATGTCAATTATGGCAGCCCCCCGGCTTTCCACAATTTCAGCAGCTCTGGCCATGTAATCAATGCAGGAGCCGAAGATCTGCACGCTGACCGGGCCGGCCTCCCCTGAGATATCCAGCAGGCTGCAGGTCTTGGGGTTGCCGTACAAAAGAGCCTGGTCGCTCACCATTTCAGTGCAGACCAGGCCGCAACCGGCCTCCTTTGCCAGGATACGATAGGCTTTGTCGGTGACACCGGCCATGGGCGCGGCTATCACCGGGTTTTCCAGCTGTACGGTTCCGATCCTCAACGCTGCTGATTCCTTTCGTAAATAAGCCTCAGGCCGATCAGGGTCAGTAAAGGTTCAACCCGCTCAATGACCGAGCTTTCCTGGGCGATCAGGCCGGCCAGGCCACCGGTGGCGATAACCTTAGTGTCTTCACCCAGTTCCTTTTTCATGCGCCTTACGATCTCATCCACCTGTCCCACAAAGCCGTAAAAAATACCGGCCTGCATACTGCTGACCGTATTCCTCCCAATAATCCCGGCGGGCTTGACCAGTTCCACCCTGGGCAACTTGGCCGCCCGGGTGAACAGGGCTTCGGTGGAGATGCCGATACCCGGCGCAATGGCCCCGCCCAGGTATTCCCCCCTGGCACTGATGGCGCAGAAAGTCGCGGCCGTCCCGAAATCCACAATAATCAACGGGCCCCCGTAAAGCTCAAGGCCGGCTATGGCATTGACAATGCGGTCGGCACCCACTTCCCTGGGGTTTTCATATTTGATGGGAAGCCCTGTTTTGATCCCGGGACCAACCATAATCGGGGTAACGTTAAAGTATTTCTGGCAGGCTTTCTCCAGGATAGGGGTAAGCGGCGGCACCACCGTAGAAATAACCACCGCCTTGATCGACTTCATTTCCAGCCCGGACGCGTCAAACAAATTTTTTAAAGTAATTCCGAATTCGTCGGAGGTACGGTTGCGCCATGTGGAGAGCCGCCAGTGCGCCACCAGTTCTTTATCTTTGAATACCCCCAGAACTATATTGGTATTGCCAACATCAAAAACCAGAACCACAGGCGTCCCTGCTTTCCTTTTTTTCTTCAATTCTGGACAACTTATCTTAACAACTAATTTTAGCAGAGACCCCGGCGGCTGGGCAAGCAAAAACAGGCTACATGTTGCAGTAAAGCAGGCTGAATTTGCGGAGCCCGCATACATGAAAAGGAGAACCTTTTATAACTGCCCGGCTGCCCTCTGAGCATAATAACGGATGAGAATATCGGCCACCTCTTTGCGGGTAAATTCCTCCGGGGGTGTCAGCCCGGCCGCAAGCATCTCCCGGACCCTGGTACCGCTCAAGATAACATGGCTGGACTGGCTATGGGGGCAGGTTTTAGCGCTGGCCATGCCGCGGCATTCCCTGCAGTAAAAGGAATGCTCAAAAAAGAGCGGGGTAATTCCCAGTTCCTCCGGTTCAAACTCCTCGAAAATCAGCTGGGCATCATAGGAGCCGTAGTAATTCCCCACACCCGCATGGTCCCTCCCGACGATAAAGTGGGTGGCTCCGTAGTTTTTCCGGACAAGGGCATGGAAAATGGCCTCCCTCGGTCCTGCGTAGCGCATGGCTGCCGGGAAAGCCGAGATAAAGGTCCTCTCAGCCGGGTAGTAAAGGGCCAGCAGGGTACGGTAACACTCCAACCTGACCGCTGCCGGAATGTCGTCCTCCTTTGTTTCCCCCACCAGGGGGTTGATAAAGAGCCCGTCGCAGATTTCCAGGGCGCACTTCTGGAGGTACTCGTGGGCCCTGTGGATGGGATTGCGGGTTTGGAAGGCGACAATCCGCTTCCAGCCCCTTTCCCGGAAAATGCGCCTGGTTTCGGCCGGGTCCAGGAACAGTTCGGGAAACTGACGCACCCTCCTTTTGTTAAGCAGGGTGATTTCCCCGCCCACCAGGTACGGGCCCCGCTGGTAAATCCGCTTTACCCCAGGGTGGGCCTTGTCCATGGTCCTGTAGACATTTATGGCTTCCCGTTCCCTGGAGTATTTGAAAACCTCCTCCACCAGAAGCAGCCCCAAAAGCTCTTTTTCCCTGCTGTAGAGCGCGACCGGTGAGCCCTGTTTCAGCTGGCCTGCTTCCTGCCGGGTTACGTCCAGGACCACGGGGATGCTCCAGACCGTGTTATCTGCCAGGCGCATCCGGCTGACAACGCTTTCGTAATCCTCTCTCTTCATAAAACCCCGGAGCGGGCTGAAGGCACCGTTGGCAATCAGCTCCAGGTCCGAGGCTTCCCAGTCATCCAGGATCAGGCCGGGCAGGAAAGCAGCCTCGGCCAGGGCTGCTTCCCGTTCCGGCCCTGTCAATATGCGGTTAACCAGTGTTCCGCCGTGCGGTTTTAGGCTCAAGATTAATTCACTCCAGTCCCCTTCAGGTAGGCCCGTTCAGGCGAGAGCACACCGGGTGCTAAACCCGGGCAGGCAGGCTGCCTGCTTTGCTCAGGCCCTGTTCAGGCCCCAGCGCTGCCTGATTGAGTATTCCACTTTACCAAAGATAAATTTGTCGATAACCAGCCCGATAATAATGATAATAATCATGACTCCAACAACCTGATTCATATCGTGCAGGTCCCTGCCAAGGGTGAGGATGTAGCCCAGGCCATCCTTGGGCGACAACAGTTCCCCGGCCATTAAAGCCCGCCAGGCAAAGGACCAGCCCTGCTTCATACCGGTGATGATGGTGGGGAAGGCTGCGGGGATAATAACCGTGGTATAAGCTTTAATCCCCTTGGCGCCCATTGTCCTGGCAACCCGCATATAAATGGGGGGCACGTTCTTGACTCCGCCCAAAGTAGCCATGGCTATGGAAAAGGTAGAACCCACTGCCACCACAAAGATTATGGAGTCCTCGCCAATGCCGAACCAGAGTATGGCCAGGGGAAGCCAGCAGATGCTGGGCAGGGTTTGGAAGCCCAGCAGGAGCGGGCTTAAGACCTCATCCAGATATTTAGAGGCGACAATTAAGAGTCCCAGGGAAAGCCCCAAAACCACTGATATGCTGTAGCCCAGGAGGATCCTTTTCATACTTGCGCCAATGGCTATGATAAAACTGCGGTCCTGAAAACCCTCCAGCACATTCTGAAAAACACCCAGGGGGGAGGGGAAAAGAAAATCGGGCCAGATGCCGGTCCTAAATATTACCTCCCACATTGCTATCAGGACTAAGTAGAAAAGTAGTTTTTTGGAGAGACCAGCCGCTGTCATACTCTGCTCTGGCAACCTTTTCCACCTCCTCCTTCAGCTCCTTCATGATCTGGTTGACGATCCGGATTACGCCGGCATGCTCGGGTGCCCTGGGCCTGGCCAGATTAATCCTGTACTCTTTTTTAATCCTGCCCGGGTCGGCCGCCATCACGACAACCCTGTCCGCAAGCAGGACGGCCTCTTCGACATTATGGGTGACGAAGATGATGGTTTTTTTGGTGGCGCACCAGATTTGCTGGAGTTCAGTATGCAGGATGCTCCTGGTCTGGCTGTCCAGGGCCGCAAAGGGTTCATCCATGAGCAGAATATCGGAATCCATGGCCAGCGCCCTGGAGAGGGCTACCCGCTGGCGCATGCCGCCGGATAATTCGTGGATGAAGTGATAGGCAAAGCGGGCCAGGTGGACCATTTTTAAATAATGCATAGCCCTTTCCCGTCTTTCCTTTTTGGAGACCCCGGCAATCTTTAATCCGTATTCTACATTTTCGATGACCCTCAGCCAGGGGAAGAGGGCCGGTTCCTGAAACATGACAATCCGGTCCGGCCCAGCCCCGGTTATTTCCTTGCCTTCCTTGTAGACCTTGCCGCTGCTGACCTTTTCCAGGCCGGCAATAATATTGAGAATTGTCGTTTTGCCACAGCCTGACGGGCCCACCAGCGAGAGGAATTCTCCTCTGGCGACGGTTAAATTGATGTTTTCCAGGGCTTTGATCTTTCCGTTATTGGTGCTGTAGATCTTTCCCGCGCCTCTGAGTTTTAACATCTCTCCACTCCCTCCCTTTGGCCAGGCTTCTTTTCAATTTCCACCGGCAGGGCCCTGTTTAAGCAGCGGCGCCGGCACTACCTCAACCGGCAGGCCGGCTGCAACAGCAATGCGGCACACATCCCTAACCAGCGGCCGGCTTACCGCACCGGCGCTCTCGCCTACTGCACCGGCGGCAGCCCCTTTGCCTGGAGCACCTGGTTTAATAGTTCCGTGTTGACGAGATTGCTGAGATCGGGCTGTTCCTTGAGATAGCCATAATCACAGGAGAGTTTTGCAAATTCTTCAATGGATTCCGTCTCAGGGTCGTATGTTATGACAAGCCGCTCAAAGGCGCTGTCCAGGACGTCATCGGGGATCCTTTCCCTGGTCAATTTCTCGATCTGGTTGTTGATGGCGGCTTTCCCGCCCTCCTTATCACGATTAATCCGCTCCGTCAGATCAACGTGGGCCTCCAGCCATTTCTTGACCAGCTCGGGCCTTTCCCGCAGCACTTTGTTGCTGGCGATGACGACGGCTGTAGTGTATTTACCGTCCCGCCAGACCTCGCCGGCATCCAGGACAATTTCAGCCCCAGCCTGCTTGATGATGATTGAACCCCATGGTTCGGGAACGAGGGCCGCATCCAGTTCACCCTTGACAAGCAGCGTTAAAATATCCGGGTTCGCTACCGGAATAATATTAACAGTACCCCCTTTGGAGCTATCCATAAGGTTCACCTGGGTCAGCAGGTACCTGAGGGAAATATCCTGGGTATTGCCCAGCTGCGGGATGGCCACCCTTTTACCGTCAAGATCCTTGACGCTCTTTATGCCGGCACCGGGCCGGGCCACAAGCACGGCCCCTGCATCGGACGCCCCGGCAATAATACTAAGCTCGCCCCTGGACTTGACAAAACCGTTGATGGCCGGAACCGGGCCGATATAGCCGATGTCAATTTCACCGGCCAGAAGGGCTTCTATTTCCGAGGGACCTGCGTTGAAGGTGTACTCCTTAATTTCAATTTCGTCCCCCAGGGCTTTCTGGAAAGTCCCGTCATTGAGCCCCACCAGGGCCTGGGCGTGGGTCAAATTGGGGAAATAACCTACTTTTAAGACTTTATCCTGCCCATCTTCCGCCTTTTGACCGCATCCGGCCAGCATCACCAGCAAAGCCGCAACCACAAGGATTGCGATAACAAGCCGGCAGTTACCGCTATTTCTCATACTTTCATCTCCTCAAAAAAAGTCTGTTGAAAATGTCAGGGTACCAGACATCTTCAGAATTAAGAGCTATGACAACAACACCGGCTTCAACACTGCCGGTATGAGCCAGCGAATTTGCATACTTATGCTTATAATTGGGGTTGATGCTTAAAACATCTAAAACCAGGCAAGGATCGCTAAGATATGATTAAATTAATTTATTGCCTTTTATTGATCAAATAACTTCACCCCTTTAGCCAGACAGGATCAATACCATACTACGTACACTGGATGCAAAATGTACCTTGAACCAGGTAAATGTACCTTAAACTGAATCTGGGATTTATAGCAAATAATGCATAAACACCAGGCATTTTTACCTGGTGTTTGCAATAAATGCAATATATGGATTAAGAAATGAAATAACCTGCGCATGAAATTAAATATAAAGAAGCTTTTCTTTAAAACTCAATGCCCCATTGCCTCCCCGGCAGCGTACTACAGGGGGCCTGTTCCCGGGGTGGAGCCCGGCAAGCAAGGCCCCGCAGAACCTTAGCGGCCTTAGCAGTTTTCTAATGGGGGTTTAGGGCCTGGCTTTACCCGGCAGTATTTTCTACCTGCAGGACCTCAGGCCGGTTTTTTTCCGCTGCGACCCTCGCCCAGGCCAGAAGCCCAAAGGCGCCTGTAAACCGCCCTGGACAGCGCTGCCGCAGCCGCCGCCTTAATCAGGTCAAGAACTATAAAGGGGGTTAAGCCGATGGCCAGCAACTGCCCCAGGGAAATGGACCGGCCCAGGTAATAGGTTAGAATAAGGTAAAGGTAGGGAACTCCGATCAGATCATACACGGCCACACCGGCCACCATAGCCAGAAAATAGGGGACAAAACTTCCCTGCCGGCGGTTTTTAAGCAACAGTCCAACCACATAGGCGCACCCTACAAACCCCACCAGAAAACCGAAGGTGGGTTGCAGCACGTAGGCAGGCCCGCCAAAGGGGGGCGTGGCAAAGACCGGAACACCCGCCAGGCCCAGCAGGATATAAACCAGCATACTCATTGCCCCCAGCCTGGCGCCCAGGAGGCCGCCCGCCAGCATGGCCATAAAAGGGATCAGGCTGAAAGGGACTACGCTTCCACCGTAACGCACCACCATAGCCGCCACAACGTTCAAGGCGGCAAAGACTGCTACCAGGGTAATCTCCCGGGCAGAAAACCTGCTCATTTTACTAACCCCCCGTGCCGGGTACCTGGGTTCTGTTCTGCCGGGTACCCGGTTTATTTAGTTACTGGATTTGCTAATGTTAACATTCGTAAACCACTTGCGAGTAATATGGTTTACATTAAAGGCACAAAAAAACCTTAGATCACCCGCAGGGAAACCTCCCCGGAAACAAACCTCTGCAAATTTCCATCCGGCAGCCGCAAAAGCAGCGCACCGTCGTTATCAACATCCTCGGCCCAGCCGTCCCAGGATTGATCCAGGGACTGGATGTGCACCGGGCAGTTCAGGGATACAGACATCTCCTTCCAGGCAGCCCGGACCGGTTCAAAGCCCTGCTCCAGCCAAAGGCCGTACCAGTGTTCAAAAGACTCCAGGCAGGCCTGTAAAAGCCTGACCCTGGACACTTTTTCACCGCTTTCCAGCTTCAGAGAGGTGGCCATGTCCCGTACATCCTCAGGAAAATCCCCCATGTCCTGGTTGGCGTTGATGCCTATGCCCACTACCAGGTGGCCAACCCGGTCAATCTCAGCGCTCAGCTCAGCCAGGATACCACAGACTTTCCTGCCCTCAACCAGGAGATCATTGGGCCACTTGATCCCGGCCCCGACCCCGGTTTCCCGGCGGATGGCAGAGGCCACGGCTACAGCCGCCAGCATGGTGACCTGGGAAACCCGGGATGGATTTACGGGTGGATACAAAAGCAGGGTAAAGATGATGCCTTTGCATCTGGGAGAGTGCCACTTCCTGCCCAGCCGTCCCTTGCCGCCCGTCTGCTCTTCGGCCACCACCAGCAGGCCCTCCCCGGCGCCCTTTGCAGCCCACTCCCTGGCTACATCATTGGTGGAGCCCACTTCTTCGTAATAGTCGATTTCCCGGCCCAGGACGCGGGTATTTAAGCCGTCCAGGATTTCCACCGGGTAAAGCCGGTCAGGAATAGCGGTCAGCCTGTAACCTGACCGGGGCCGGGCTTCAATAACATAACCCTCTTCCCTCAGGGTTTGAATATGTTTCCATACGGCCGTCCTGGTTACATTAAGGGTCCTGCAGATTTCTTCCCCGGATATGAATGCAGGCCTGCTGTCTTTCAGCAACCTTAGAATTGACTCTTTCAGCAGGTGTTCACCCCTTAATACTTTATAAAAATCGTTATATGTTATATGGTAGAGCAAGATCAAAGTAATAAAGCAAAGCAAGATCAATAAAGCTGGCCATCTAACATTTCTTGAATTAAGCGATATGAGCCTGTGTTATCATTTTAAGCCAGCGAAGGGGCTTTCGTCAACCCAATAATCAGTCAAGGTTAACATTTCTTTAAAATAATTAGTTTTTTTACTTTCTTAATTTAAGAGTGGATCGGGTCTAAAAAACAAATTACGAATTTTGAAGGACCGGTTTTTATAGAAGGAACAGCTTTAAAAGAAAGATTGGCTTTTGAAAGGCCGGTTTTTAAAGATCATACTTCTGTTTTAAAAACTGTATTGTAAAGTCTTCCAGGGATATTTTCTGGGGGTCGAAACCGTCCGCCAGGGCCTGGGCAAACTCCCGGTCGAAGACATAAATCCCCTCCCCTACATCCCGGGCGATCCCTTTCCGTACATTCAGGTAGCGGGCAAACCCTTCCACCAGGTTCTCCTCAATCCAACCTTCCCAGGTATGAGGGACTTCTTCTTTGAACACTTTCATCAGTTCTTCGTCTTTCTTGAGCTTACTGGCCAGGTATTTAAAATATAAACTCCCTGTAAAGGTGCGGAAAAAAGGATGGCTCATTTCGTGGAACGGCGTGGCCCAAATCTTTTCCGGCGTGGCGTTCCACTGGATAGTGGTCAGCGAGACCTTATCCCGGTAAAAGCCTGAAGCGCCGATAATCCTCATGTTGAGCAGCAGTTCGATGCCCTCTGGCTTTTCCTTCAAGGTAATACCCGTTTCCTTCTCCAGAAAACTGACTATATCAAATTCTTTCTCCACCAGGGCGCTTATTGACTGGGCCTTTCGTTCAAGAAGCGGCCGGACCTGCTGGTAATGGGGCAGCGCGTAATTGGAGCCGTACCAGGAGTAAAAGTCGACGAGGGTGTTACGCATTTTCCCAAAAAAGCGATCTTCACGGATAAAGGCTATAATCTCGTCCAAACCGGCCTCCTGCCTGCCATTCTGAATCAGCTGTTCGGCCATAGGGTGAGGGTGGTATTCCGTCATAATCTCATGTAGCTGTGCGCGGCGGTACTCGTCCCAGCTGTTGTAAGTATCATAGAGCCAGTTATAATGTATCGCGTAATCTTCATCCACTGCCGCCAGGTCCCGCAGCTTCTCCCACATCCCGGAGTCCTTTACGTTGGCCCGGTATATCTCCTCCGAAGACTCAAACAGGAAGATAGAAAAATCTTCAGGCTTTATAACCAGAGGCCTTTCCCTTTCCCCTTTATTCTGAGAAGCCGTCCAAATTGAACAACCAGTCAAAAAAAGCAGGACCATTACTAAACAGCAAAGAGAATACTTCCAGGACTTCGTTCCTTTTCTTTTCAAATTAAACCACCCGCTCTCCGGTGTAAGCTCTCTTTCGACCCCGGCTTTAATTTCATCCAGAAACGGAGCTCCTCTCGTCTCTCAGATGTTTATAAGAATGGCGCTGTATTTGAAACAGCGCCATACCGAAAGCCAATCCCACTCGTTGCCCGCTCTATTGAGATAGCGGGAAACAATCGCGCAGACCTCAGCCCTGGTAGCGTTTTTCTTGGGGCCATAGCTTTGGTCCGGATAGCCGCTCATAAATACCTTCCCTGAGTCCAATTACAACTTAACCACTCGCCCAGGCAGAGATGTCCTGGTCATCCGTAAACTTTGTCCTTACGTGCGCCAGGGAAGCAGCTTCGCTTTCTTTGCCCAAGGCCCGGCAGATCAACGCTGCGATTTCCTCCCGGGTAATCTATGATTTGGACGGAATTCAACCTTCTCGTAGCCCTTCACCAGGACAGCCCTGGCCGCCGCCTCAATGTAACCTTAGTAACCAGTCGACGGGTTCACATCTTTGAATTGAGAGCTACCCGGAGCCGCTTCCCCGAGCCCCTGTACCTTCACCAGAATCCTGGTCACTTCCGCCCTTGTTATGTTATTACCCGGCTTCAATGTACCGTCGGGACATATTTTTACTTTCCCAAGTAAAATATTAACTTCGTCAAGGATCAAGAAATTCCTGTCAGGCTTTAAGAGTCCCGGACCAAAATTCTAGTGATAAACACCTTGATCCTAAGAAAAATGTTGATTCCAACCAGCTTTCAACAGCTTTGCTCTTTTCATTATTAATTAAAAAGGATTTTAATATTATGACACTAAAAAATAGCGGGTATACTCTACCCGTCTAAATCAGTCAATCAGTCTTAACCCACATCCCCGTGGGCCTCGCCCCGCCTCACTTCAACGATCCTGTTGGATGCGTCCACCATTACAACTGTGGGGCGGAATGTCCGGGCCTCCTGGCTGTCCATAAGGGCATAGGAAATGATAATCACAGTGTCCCCGGGCTGGACCAGGCGGGCAGCCGCTCCGTTCAGGCAGATCACTCCGGAGTTCCGCTCCCCCTTGATTACGTAAGTTTCAAAACGGCTGCCGTTGTTGTTGTTGACCACCTGGACCCTTTCGTTGGGAAGGATCCCCGCGGCTTCCAGCAGTGCTTCATCAATGGTGATGCTTCCCATATAATTGAGGTTGGCCTCTGTTACAGTGGCGCGGTGGATTTTTGATTTAAACATGGTCAAAAACAACGTCTATCCCTCCAGAATAACGTTATCAATCAGCCGCGTTTGGCCAAACTTAACAGCCAGGGCCAAAAGCGCCTGTCCCTGAAGCCGTTCCACCGGCTCCAGGCCGGGGTAGCTGTAAATTTCCACGTAATCGATCCGGGCCAGGGGTTCGGCGCGGATCAAGTCCTCCACCATCTGGCGTATGCGCGCAACGTCCCTCTCCCCCGCCCGGACGGCTTCCACAGCCCGGTCCAGGCTTCGGGACAGGACCAGGGCGGCCCGGCGCTGCTCCGGGTCCAGGTAAACATTGCGGGAACTCATGGCCAGGCCGTCGGACTCCCTCACCGTGGGCACCGTCACTATCTCCAGGTCCATGTTCAAGTCCGCCACCATTCCCTGGATGACCAGGGCCTGCTGGGCGTCCTTCTGGCCGAAGAAGGCGACGTCCGGCTTTACGATGTTAAAGAGCTTGGTCACCACAGTGGCCACCCCCCGAAAGTGGCCCGGCCGGGAAGCGCCGCACATTTTTTCCGTAAGCCGCTCCACCTCGACGTAGGTGCAGTAGCCGGGCGGGTACATTTCCTGCACAGAGGGGTTGAAAATCACGTCCACACCCACTTCCTCCGCCAGGCGGGCGTCCCGCTCCAGGTCCCGGGGATAACGGTCCAGGTCCTCGTTGGGGCCAAACTGGGTGGGGTTGACAAAGATGCTGGCTACAACAAAATCGCAGCGCTCCCGGGCACGGCGCATCAGTTCCAGGTGCCCCTCATGCAGGTAGCCCATGGTGGGCACAAAGCCCACCGTGTGGCCTGCGAGCCGGGCCTGGCGGACAATTTCACGGATTTCGGCAATGGTGTGAACGATCTTCATAATTACCCCCTGTAAATTTCAAGGATGATAGATTTTCATCAATACTCCGGTCTTTCCACTTCAGCTTTGTTCTCCAGAGCGAAAGCAGGACCGGAGTTAAAACTAACTTCTAGTTAACCTGTAATTCTCCTGCTTCTAATACAGTTTCTTCAAGACCTCATCCGACATTGGAAAACAATGCTCGGGCCCGGGGAAGGAGCGCTCCCTGACTTCGTCGATATATTGTTTTATGGCCCCATTCACCTGCTCGTGCAGGTTGGCATATTTTTTTACGAACCTGGGGGTATGACCCGGGTAAAGGCCCAGGAGGTCGTTTACCACCAGCACCTGGCCGTCGCAGTGGGGGCCGGCGCCGATGCCGATGGTGGCAGCAACCTTAAGCTTTTCGGTTATCAGCCTGCCCAGGGGCGAGGGTACGCATTCCAGGACAATGGCGAAGACACCTGCCTCCTCCAGGGCCAGGGCGTCGTCGATCATTTTTTCAGCCGCTGCCGTATCCTTGCCCTGTACCCTGTAGCCACCCAGCTGGTGAACGTACTGCGGGGTAAGCCCCAGGTGGCCCACCACGGGGATTCCGGCGTTTACAATAGCCCGGATGGTTTCGATAATTTCCCGGCCACCCTCCAGCTTGACCGCCTTGGCACCTGTCTCCTTCATGAAGCGGCCGGCATTGCGCAAGGCCTCCTCCAGGGAAACCTGGTAGGACATAAAGGGCATATCCGCAACGACCAGGGCCCGGCTGGCGCCGCGGCAGACGGCCTTGACATGGTGGACCATGTCGTCCATGGTCACCGGCAGGGTGGAGTCATAGCCCAGAACGACGTTGCCCAGGGAATCCCCCACCAGGATCATGTCAATACCCGCTTCGTCCAGGATCTTAGCCATGGAGTAGTCATAGGCGGTAAGCATGGTGATGGGCGTTCCCTCCGCCTTCATCTTCCGGATGGTTGCGGTGGTTACTTTTTCGCTCAAATCAATCTGCCTCCCTTAAATTTTCATATTTCCCAGGTTCAGTTCAAACACATTACAGAGTAGAAACACACTGGGCCAGAAACTTTAACAAGATCCAGCTTGTTACCGGGAGGGGCCCGGGGACAGGTTTCCTTAAGAAGTGCAAGTCTCCTCTACCCTGTTAAACCCGCCTGCCCCGGGCAGGGCATTCGACAACCTGCTCCGGAAACTAGAAATGCGGGCTAAGGCCAAATCAGGCCGGACTTAAAAATTGGCTCCGGACCATAGCACTGCCGGACTCAAACTCCTCATAGGGTTTGAACAGGGATTCCAGCTCCAGGGCCTGGGCAGGGTTGATGCTGCCCTTTTCCAGGGCCACCCGGATGGTGTAGAGGCAGAGGGTACGGTAAAGATCCAGCTCCAGGGGGTCTCCCTCTTTCAAAACTTCCAGGTGCCCTGCCAGGGTAGGGCTGTCTCCCCTTGAAACGGGGCCGGTAAGGGCCGGGGCAGGGCCCACCTGGCTGATATTCCGGATGGTTCCCCGGATCAGGGGGAAGAGGGCCTCAAAGGCCTCCCTTCTGGACAGGCCGAAACGGCTGTACAGCCCGGTAGCGAAATGGATCAGGGAAACCAGGCAGTTGGAAGCAATGCAGGCGGCGGCATGATAGAGTGCCTTGTCCCTTGCGTCAATGGAAAAACTCTTTCCATCCAGGTCTTTGACAATTCGCTCCGCCAGGGGCAGTGCCCCGGCGTCGCCCTCCAGGGCAAAATAAGATCCGGGAAGGTTTTCCATGGCCATTTCCACATTGGCAAAGGACTGCAAGGGGTGCAAGGACGCAGCCAGGGCTCCGCAGGAGCGGGCCGCACCGACCTCGTCCGCGGGATGCGCCCCGCTGGTATGAAACACCACCTGTCCAGGTAAAAACCCACCCTTTTCGGCAATCCGGCAGGCAACTTCGGAAATCACCCGGTCCGGGGTGGTAATAAAAACAACACCAGCTTCCCGGGTCACCTCCTCAGGCCGGACGGTAGCCGGTACACCCAGCTTGTCCGCCACACGCCTGGCTGAAGTGAGGCTCCTGCTGGCAATCCCGGCTACGGGATAACCCTGGCGGTTTAAGAGGAGCGCCAGGGCTGAACCCACCTTTCCAGCGCCGACCACAGCTATACTGGGCTTGTCCATGAAAAAATCCCTCCCAGACTCTAAGATTTATAGCCGCGTAACACCATAAAAATGTAATTTAGTTATTTAAGATCCTTTCCGGTACAAAAACAAAAGCCTTCCGGCAAAACCGAAAGGCATCTTGATCCAAGCTCCCGTCTCGGTCCAATCCGGCTCCAAGCGGTTCATAATAGAATATTTGGTTTTAAGGATCCTGCTAAAGGTGTGGTTCGTGTGATACCACCCTGTATATGTTATTTTAGCACAGCCCCGGGTCTGGAGCAATCGAGCCAGAATATTTTTTATATTTTTTATTTTATTATATTTTTTATCTTAAACCAGGTATTCTATATGTGCCCCTGGAAAATAGGCCGCTGCCAGGGAATAGAAATGCTCCTTTATCTCCCCCAGCAACTCTTTGGTATAGACGTATTTACCGTAACCGAACTGGCCGTATTTAAAAGTCCTGTACTCTTCGTCCAGGTCCAGGCGCGTATTCGGGAAAACCTCCAGGATGGCGCTTTTGGCCCTCTTCGTAAAGCGGTGGGTGATAAATTCCAGGGTAAGGTCAGGGACGGCGCCGGACAGCTCCGCCGCAGCTGCCCGGAAGAGTTCCCGGTAACTCTCCCGCCACCCTTCCCCGGCGATGATGGGAGCAATCAGAAACCCCAGGGGGTAGCCCGACGCCGCTACTTTCCCGGCCGCGGCCAGCCTTTCCGCCAGGGATGGGGTGGCGTGCTCGTACCGCCTGATCACTTCCGGGGTATTGATGCTGAAACGAATCCGGGTATGCCCGTGGTGAGGTACGTCCAGCAGAGTGTCCACATCGGTAAACTTGGTAACAAACCGGAACCGCCCGTATTCCTGTCCCGCAAAAAACCGGATGGCGCTTTCCAGAATTCCGGTGTAGGGTTCCGTGGGGACGGGGTCCGAAGTAGCGGCCCCTTCAAAAACAGTAATCTCCGGCTTTCTTTTTTCTATGTAAGCGGCGGCAGCCTCCAGTATTTCTCCGGTATTTACATAAATGCGGACATAGGGCTTGTTTCCCATGTTGGTGAGGAGGTAGCAGTACTGGCACTTGCCGGGGCAGGAGGTGGCCAGGGGCAGCTGGAAATGGGCCGAGGGCCTGCAGGTTTCAAATTTTTTGGTGCGCCTCACACCCACCACGAGGGTCCTTTTGGCTTCAGCATAGGCTTCCGGTCGGGTCCTGCCGGGAATGGAAGTAACCCTGTTATGGGATGACGTCCGGCTGATTTCCACGCCCCGCTCCTGGAAATAGCGGTACAGCTTTTCCCCCAGGGGGTAGTTCAACGCATCAGGCTCAAATATAACCCTCTTGGGCTCAAACACCATTTTTTAATCCCCCGTTTTTTCTATATTATTTTCCGGGGGAGCAATAAAAAAACACCGGCTGTTCCCGGGCCAGCTCCCTGGCGAGGGCAGCTGCCGGGCCGTGACCGGGGATAACCAGATCCGGCGCCAGTTCCGCCAGGGGCACCAGGACAAAGGCGCGCCCGGCCAGGCGGGGGTGGGGAACAGTTAAACGGGCTGACTGGATCTCCTCTTCACCGAACAAAAGCAGGTCCAGGTCCAGGGTCCGCGGCCCCCAGCGTTCGGTGCGGACCCGGCCAAGCTGCGCTTCCACGTCCAGCAGGAGGTCCAGCAGGGCCTCAGGGCTCAGGTCCGTTTCAATTTCTGCCACCGTATTTAAAAACCAGTCCTGCCCGGTGACCCCCAGGGGCTCGGTACGGTAAAAGGACGCCACTTTTTTAACCCGGACCCCCGGTGCCACATCCAATAGTTCCAGGGCCTTATTCAGGTAACCTGCCTTGTCTCCCAGGTTGCTGCCCAGCCCGATATAGGCGGTGGTGGTCAAGTCAATCCTCCCCTCTGTAAATCAGCGGGTCCTCCTTATTTCCACGGCCATCCAGGTGAAGTGGCCGGGAACGGGAGCCCGGGGCTTTTTGACCCTGATCATTACCCCTGCCACCGCCGGAAAATTTTCCAGGACAGCAGCAGCAATGGCCTCTGCCACTGATTCAATCAGGCGCAAGGGACGTCCTTCTACAATAGAACGGGTCAGCTCAAAGACACGGGCGTAATCAACGGTGCACCCGGGGTCGTCCGTCTCCCCGGCAGGGCGCAGGTCAAGCTCAAGTTCCACGTCCACGATGAAAGGTTGTCCCAGGACCTGCTCTTCGGGCCGGACGCCGTGGCAGCCGTAAAACTCCATCCCTTCCAGGATGATCTTATCCATGGGCACCTCTCCCTATCCAATAAATTAAAGTACACAAATTAAACAGCCGGGCCTGGGGCCCTTTTTACCCACAGCCGGGCTTGCCTGCCCGGCTACTTCCCTTACCGGTGCAGTCCGGCGCCTGGATCCTCCCATTCTTTGAAGTCCCATTTTTCACTTCTCATGATGGCGTCCGTCATCCTGGCCACCCGGACCATTTCCCTGACGTCATGCACCCGCACGATTGCCGCGCCGTTGACGATGGCTACGGCAACGGTGGCCGCGGTCCCCTCCAGGCGCTGGTCTACGGGCAGTCCCCCCAGCACTTTGCCGATGGTTGACTTGCGGGAGGAACCGATTAAAACCGGCAGGCCCAGGCAGCGCAGGTCCTTCAGCCGCCGCAGCAATACAAGGTTTTGCTGCGCTGTCTTGCCGAAGCCGAAGCCGGGATCGATGATCAGTTTTTCCCGGGGCAGTCCGGCCTGCTCTGCAAGGCGGATGCTCTCCCGGAAATACTCCACGATGTCCCCGATCAAATCCCGGTAAGATGTGCCCTTCTGGTTGTGCATCAAGACCACGGGTGCGCCGTATTCCGCAGCCACACCGGCCATGGCGGGGTCGCCCTGCAGGCCCCGCTGGTCATTGACGATGTGGGCGCCTGTTTCCAGGGCCTGCCTGGCCACCCGGGCCTTGGTGGTGTCAATGGAAACGGGGACCTGGAGCTCGTTGACCAGCCTCTTCAGGACAGGCATAACCCGGGCCAGTTCCTCCTCTTCACTCACCGGGGTGTAACCAGGCCGGGTGGACTCCCCGCCCAGGTCGATGATGTCGGCGCCGTCTGCTACCATAAGGTGGGCCTTTTCCACCGCCAGGCCGGGGTCACAGTAACTGCCCCCGTCTGAAAAGGAGTCGGGCGTCACGTTGAGGATGCCCATGACGTGCGTCCTCTCCCCCAGGGCCAGGGTCTTCCCCCGGCAATCCAGGCTGTGGGGAAGGTAGCCTTCCTGGCAGGCCAACACCTCCCTGATTTTTTCAGCCAAAGCCGGCAGGCCGAAGGGCTGGGACTTCAGCTTGTCCAGAAAGGCCCCGTACTGCCGCAGGGTACCCATCAGCAGCACCCTCGACTCCGGTACGGAACAGTCCACCACTCCCCTGGAAACGGCGGCTTCCCCGCCCTTGCTGAGCATTTCCTGCTTAATTATATTGGCCTGCCTGGGCTGGACCCCTTCCAGCATCACCAGCCGGTGGACCGCTTTGGGGGCCATGTAGCGGCAGCCGGGCCGGTCCGCACCTACAAAGGCGATGGCCCGCATGGCCTCCTCCCTGTTATCTACCGAAATGCTGTAAACCCTTATTGTCAATGGATTCCCTCTCCGTAAATATTTTAGCTTCCTTATATATTACTGCCTATACGCTCCTTATATACTCGGCGTACGCTTATCAATGATGCTTTAGGGTCTTTATCTAAAGCTCTGCCGCCGCGATGTTTTTACAGGCAATTTTTTAAAGAAAAAGGGCAGCCCTAAGGCAACGCCCTTATTATTGTAGAAAGGAAGTGCTTACCTGATTATACAAAACCGCCTCAATCTTAATCTTTAGCCTCGATACAGGAGCCCTTTAGAAAAGGCCGGTGACTTTACCAGTGTCCGGGTCCACATCAATCCTCCGGAAAGCCGGATCGGACCCTGTTCCGGGCATCAGGCTGATGTCGCCCGTAACCGGGCAGAGGAAACCAGCCCCGGCATAGACCAGGACGTCCCGCACCGGCAGCAGCCAGCCCCGGGGAACACCTTTCAGGTTGGGGTCGTGGCTCAGGCTCAAGTGGGTCTTGACCATCATGGTGGAAAAGCCGGCCATGGCCGGGTCGGCTTCCAGACGGGCGGCCTTGGCCGCGGCCTCCGGTGTCCAGGTTACACCCTCAGCCCCGTAAACTTCCCTGGCTATGAGCTCGACCCTCTGCCGCAGAGGCATCTCCGCGGGATAGAGGTATTTGAAGTCAACCGGCTCGTTGCAGGCATCGATCACAGCATCCGCAAGCTCCAGGGCGCCCTCCCCGCCCTTCAGCCAGTGTTCCGAAAGGGCGCAGCGGGCCCCGGCCTGTTCGGCATAGCGGCGCACCATGGCTATCTCCGCCCGGGTATCCGTTGGAAAAGCGTTGATACACACCACCGGATTAATCCCGGACTTCTTAACGATGGAGATGTGGTGCTGCAGGTTGGCGATGCCCCTTTCCACTAGCTCCAGGTTTTCTTTGGTGTATTCGGGGGGCAGGGGCCGCCCGGCCACCACTCTGGGACCGCCACCGTGCATTTTCAAGGCCCTGATTGAGGTGGTGATTACTGAAACGCTGGGAATAAGCCCGCTTAAACGGCATTTTACGTTCCAGAATTTTTCAAAACCAATGTCGGCACCGAAGCCACTCTCGGTGACTGTGTAGTCGAACAACTTTAGGGCAATGCGGTCGGCAATGATGGAGGACTGCCCGATGGCAATGTTGGCAAAGGGCCCCGCGTGCACCAGGACGGGCTGGTACTCCACAGTGCTGATCAAAGTGGGGTTAATGGCGTTCCTCATAAAAGCCGTCATGGCACCGGCCACCTCCAGATCCGAGGTGGTAACCGGACGGCCCTTTTTGTCATAGGCTACGATGATTCTGCCGATCCTCTGGCGCAGGTCCCTCAAATCCGTGGCAACGGCAAGGATGGCCATCAGTTCGGAGCTAACCGCAATGTCAAACCTGGAAGTCATCATGTAGCCGTCCATGCGCCCGCCGATCCCCATCACAATCCTGCGCAGGCCCTGGGCGCAGAAATCAATGACCCAGCCCAGTTGCACTGCGGTGGGATCGATATCCAGCCGCTTCAGGCCGCGGGCGGCCAGCTGGTCGTCGTCGTAATTGCGCTCGTGCTGCATCCGGGCGTTGAGGGCTACCATGGCCAGGTTGTGGGCATTCATAATATCATTGATGTCCCCGGTCAGGCCCAGGGAAAACTCGGTCATGGGAATAGCCAGGGCGTTGCCGCCGCCTGCAGCAGTCCCCTTGATGTTCATGGTGGGACCGCTGGAGGGCTGGCGGATTGTCGCGCCGGCATTAAAGCCCCTTTTGCTCAGCCCTTCCACCAGACCCAGGGTTGTGGTGGTCTTACCCTCGCCCAGGGGGGTGGGGGTGATTGCGGTGACATTGATGTATTTACCGTTGGGCCTGTCCTTCAGCCGGTTCATAATTTTGAGGAAATCCAGCTTGCAAATCCTGCCGTAGGGTATAACCTCATCCCCCTGCAGGCCAAGCCTTTCCTGCCATTCTGTATGTCCCGGCATATTCCTTTCAGCCAGTTCCGCGATCTGATAGTCTTTCAGGCGGGTGGGGTCGTAAACCATCCGTCAAGATCCTCCCAGGCAGGGCGGCAGTTCCGCCCTTTATTCGTAAATCCAGCTTTCCAGGTCCAGTTTATAATCGACCAGTTCTTCTTCCTTGAAGAAAATGGAGATTTCTCTCCGGGCGCTTTCCAGAGAGTCGGAACCGTGAATGACATTACGGCCGATGTCGATGCCCAGGTCGCCCCTGATGGTGCCGGGCGCCGCCTTAAGCGGGTTGGTGGTCCCCATCATCTCCCGGGCGGCGTTGACGACACCTTTGCCCTCGATGACCATGGCCACAACGGGACCGGAGGTGATGAAAGAAACCAGCGATTCAAAAAAGGGCTTGCCCACGTGTTCGCCGTAGTGCTTTTCCGCCAGTTCCCGGCTGATCCTGAGCATCTTCAGGGCCACAATCTTAAAACCCCTTTTTTCAAAACGGCTGATAATATCCCCGACCAGGCCGCGCTGGACACCATCGGGTTTGACCATGAGATAGGTACGTTCCATGTTGAATAACCCCCTCGTATATTTGAACATTACGGCAAATTTCACAACGTCTAATCGTTCTTCTTGTCCTTACGCTCTACCTCGCCGGCTTTCTTCATCAGTTCCTCAAACTCACTAGCCTCAATGGTCTCTTTTTCAAAAAGCGTCCTGGCCACCAGGTGCAGGGTTTCAATGTGCTGTTCCAGGAGTTCTTTGGCCTTATTGTAAGAGCGGTCGATGGTTTCCCGGATTTCTACGTCGATGGCGTTGGCCACTTCCTCGCTGTAGTTGCGGTCCCTGGCCAGATCCCGGCCCAGGAAGGGAGTATCGGTTTTTCTTCCGTAAGTCATGGGCCCCAGGCCGCTCATGCCGTATTCCATGACCATTTTACGGACGATATCGGTGGCACGCTCCAGGTCATTCTGTGCCCCGGTGCTAATTTCCTTCAGCACCACGGCTTCGGCAACACGCCCCCCCAGGAGCATGGTGACCTGGTCGAGGAGTTGGGACTTGGTCATATAGTAGCGGTCTTCTTTGGGGAGGAGGAGGGTATAGCCGCCTGCCCTGCCCCTGGGTATTATGGATACCTTGTGGACCGGGTCGGTATGGGGCAACAGGTAACCCACAACGGCATGGCCGGCTTCGTGGTAGCAGACCAGCCATTTTTCCTGCTCGCTGATCACTTTGGACTTCTTCTCCGGTCCGGCAATTACACGCTCGATGGAGTTCTCCATATCCGCCATGGTGATTTTTTTCCGGTTCTGGCGGGCTGCCAGGAGCGCCGCCTCGTTGGCCAGGTTGGCCAGGTCGGCACCGGTAAAGCCCGGGGTACGCCGGGCCAGCACCTCCAGGTCGACATCATCGGCCAGGGGCTTGCCGCGGACGTGGACTTTGAGAATTTCCTTCCGCCCGTTAACATCCGGCGCGTCCACCGCTATCTGGCGGTCAAAGCGACCCGGCCTGAGCAGCGCCGGGTCCAGGATGTCCGGACGGTTTGTAGCTGCCAGGATGATAATGCCCTCATTGGGAGAGAAACCGTCCATCTCAACCAGGAGCTGGTTCAGGGTCTGCTCCCGCTCATCGTGCCCGCCGCCCAGGCCGGCGCCCCGCTGCCGCCCCACGGCGTCTATTTCGTCCACAAAAACAATACAGGGTGCATTCTTCTTGGCCTGTTCAAACAAGTCGCGGACCCGGGAAGCTCCCACGCCCACAAACATCTCAACAAAGTCGGAACCGCTGATGCTGAAGAAGGGAACCCCGGCTTCGCCGGCCACAGCCCGGGCTAGGAGGGTCTTGCCCGTGCCGGGCCCGCCAAAAAGAAGCACACCTTTGGGAATTCTGGCGCCCAGCTCCTGAAACTTTTTCGGGTTTTTAAGAAACTCAACGATCTCCTCGAGCTCCTCTTTCACCTCGTCCGCACCCGCCACATCGGCAAAGGTTACTTTCTTTTTATCATCGGTATGCAGGCGGGCCCGGCTCTTGCCGAAGGACATGACCCTGTTTCCCCCGCCCTGGGTCTGCTGCATCAAGAAGAAGAAAAGGATTACAAAAAGCAGAATCGGCAGCAGGGTCGTAAAAAGACTGGTCCACCACCCGGGTTGCGGTGGCAGCTCACTGTTCCACTCCACCTTCTTTTCCTTTAAAAAGGCATAGAGCGCCGTATCGGTAGCGGGACCCTTGGTCTCAAAACGGGTCCCGTCCGTCCTTTCACCGGTGATAATATTGGTCATGTTCTCCGACTGGATAACAACCTTGGCAACCTTACCCTGGTCTAATTCCTCTAAAAACCTGCTGTATGTCACAGGCTCGGTGATTGTTTCGTTGGGAGCCGTATATCTGATCAAGGCTATTATAGCCAGTACAATTAGAAGATATATGCTAAGGTTCTTTAAAACCTTGTTCAAAAAGTTCACTCCTCTCAACATGGGACAACGGATAGTTTATCATATTCCAGAAATTGTTTCAATTACGGATTAAGGCCTTCGATTGGATAAAACAAGCCAATAGCTCTAAACTATTATGATCTTGATTTGGCTGTAAAATTCAAGCGGGAGAATTTTTTACAGCAGGTATAATGGGAGCCCTATTCAGAGGTCCAGTTTCAAATGAAGCACCCGTCTGGTTGTATCATTTACCTTAAACCTTTCCCCGGCCCTCACCCCGCCAGCCCAGATGATTTCTCCGGGCGTGCTGACCAGGGGAATTTTGTCCCTCTCTTCCCGGGGGACCTTCTGTTTAATAAAAAAATCCTTTAATTTTGTACTGCAAACCTGGCCGAAGGGTTGAAACACATCCCCCTCCAGCCTCCTGCGCACGTAAATCTGGGCAGGCAAACGGTCATAGTCCAGCAGGACTTCTTCCGGGGGCAGCCGCCGGGGGTCGCCCGCCTCAGCACGGGACTTTACTTCCGCGTGAATTGTGCGGCCCAGCTCCGGAATATAAGTTGCGCCAGGTACGTTTAAGGGATAGATGTAGTAAGGCGTTCCCTCTTCACCCCGCCGTCCGGTTAGTTCTATGGTCTGGTAAGTGCGCAGGGCAGTAATGTTCCCGGGCAGGACGGCCTGCGTGCCGGCAGCGCTCGCCCCGGCCAGGTCCACCAGGGCTTCTGTATGAAAAAAAGGAAGGTTTCGCTGCTGCCCGGCCAGGCGCTGCCAGGCATAACGCAGCACCCGGCGCCGGATGGCCACCGGGAGGCGCCCGAGGCACTCCAGGCTGAGAGTAATTCTTTTAAGATCCTCTTTCAGAAGACAAGCCTGGTAAGCCTTTGCCGCTTCCTCCTCGAGGAAGGTGTCTTCCTCCCTGCAGATTTCAGCCAGCCTGAGCAGGGCCGGAACAAGGCCAGGATTATAATCCCTTTCCAGCTGCGGCACCAGGTTCAGCCGGACCCGGTTCCTGAGGTAAACCAAATCTAAATTGGATGAGTCCCGGCGAAAAGGCAGGTTCATTTCCCTGCAGAAGCGCTCTATTTCAAAGCGCCTGACTGTGAGCAGGGGTCTGATATACAGGTTTTCCCGAACCGGGACAATGCCCTTCAAACCCGAGACACCGGCGCCCCGTAAAAAATTAATCAGGATGGTTTCAGCCTGATCATCAGCCTGGTGGGCCAGGGCTATCCTTTGAGCCCCCACCTTACCGGCTGTATCAATTAAAAACCGGTAGCGCACTTCCCTTGCAGCTACCTGCTTGGACAGTCGTTTCTGTTTACGGTAAGCAGCAACATCCACCGCTTCGATGGTACAGGGTAAACCATAGCGTTCGGCCATACCGGCTACAAACCGGGCATCCTCATCTGATTCGGCGCCCCGGAACTGGTGGTTTAAATGGGCTACGTGCAGGGATATCTTCAGCTCATCTTTTAAATAGTTTAAGATATGCAGCATCGCTACTGAATCCGGCCCGCCGGATACAGCTGCAACCACTTTAAAGCCCTGCTCCACCATCCTGTGGCGGGTCATGAAGTCGCGGACCCTGTGGAGCAATTCCATCTGTCTTCACCCGTTTAAACGGGAGATTTTGAACTATTAATTCCCCCGCCAAAATGTGCCTTCCTTGTTTACTTTTTAAGTTTATAACCTAAGTATTCAACTTTGAACTTCTGTATTCAACACTGCTGAAAATTTTTCCTGCCGCACCGGCAAATTAGCCGGGCAAAATAGCACTCAAAAAATAAGCAACCTTGAGAAAAACAACCTTTCTCAAGGCTTAACAGCTACTAGCAGCTTTCCTTGGGTTATTGCCTTTGCCTGGCCTTCCTTTGCTTTTCCAAACGGGCCACCAGGACGGTCATGTCGTCCGGCGCCCGGGCGGTTCCTCCGGACCCGGTCTGGACCAGCCTTAACAACAGTTCCGCCATCTGTTGCGGGGGCATGCCCGCCACCTCCAGGAGGACTTTGGAAAACCAGGCCTCCCGGTCTTCCTCCCCCTTTTTGGCATACAGCAGGCCGTCTGTGACCATGACCAGTACATCCCCGTGCTCCAGGTTCCTGTTTAACGAGGCTACTTCAATATCGTCCAGGATTCCCACCGGCAGAGCTTCGGCCTTGACCTGCTCCACCTGCCCCCCGTGGATGATAAAGGAGGGCACGGCCCCGATTTTTACAAAGTCCGCCCGGGCCGTATACAGGTTGAGCACCGCCAGGTCCACTGTAGCAAAGCACTCGCCGGGGGAGCGCAGGACCAGGATGGAATTGACCGTCTTGATGGCCAGGTCTTGTCCAAAACCCGAGTCCAGCAGGTGGCGCAGGAGGGAGATGGTGGTGCCGCTTTCCATGGCAGCCCTGGGACCGCTCCCCATCCCGTCGCTCAGGACCAGGGCGAAACGCCCCCCTTTTAAATGGAAGAAAGCATAGCTATCCCCGCTGACAAGGCTGCCGTTTTTACCAGTACCCGCCACTCCCAGGGACAGGCGGAAGTTGAGTTCCGGGTTCAGGCGGAGCTGGCAGGCCGGCTCACCCTCCTTTACCGTACACTGGGTTACAGCCGGGTACAGGGGCTCTTCCAGCAGGGTTGAAACTGCCGGCGCAATTACGTCCCGGCACTTCATCATGCCTCCGCAGGGGGGATGGCTCAGGAATACTTCATTACCCCCGTCTTCGCGGTGAACAACAGACAGATACTCCACCTGGATCCCCGCCTCCCTGAGCTTCTTGCGCAGGGATTTGCCCAGGTCCCCTGCCTCCAGCTCATACTCCAGTTCCCCCGGCAGGGAAGCAATGACCTCTGAAATCCCCTTTAGCTGCTCTGAAACAACCTCCCTGCTCTCCAGCAGGCGCCGGGACCAGTAGCGGTTGAGGTTATAGGATTCGTAAAGGCAGTTAATTGTTATAGCCAGTTCCTTGGTACGGGAGCAGCGCCTTCTGAGCTCCCGGGAAAAGTTGTCCGGTGTAATTTTTCCATAAATTTCAACCAGGGCAAGCAAATCCACCATACCCTGGTACGTTTTATAAAACTCCCTTTCCCAGCAGGTGTTATAAAAGCTGCAACCGCTGCACACTTTTTCCGCTATCTGGTTCAGAAGTTTTTGCAGGCTCTGTTCTTCGCGGGTTTGCCCTGCTGTGGAAGCGACCTGTTCAAACGTACGGGACAGCTCCAGAAATATGCGCGCCCAATTGCGGATCCTACCTTCAAAGATCTCTTTAAGGGGAAAGTCTTCCTGGGCCTGCTCCCCGTCATTTTCCAAAGGCATGCCCAGGGATGATTTGAGGTTTTTGATGAAAGGGAGGGGAACTGCCAGAAAAAACAGGGCCGCAAGTCCAGTTTCGGCTATAACCACCAGGAGGCTGCTGTATTCGGTGACGTAGACGGAGAGGATGATTCTGCCCAGGAGAAAACCTGTAACCGTCCCGGCTTTTCCATAGCTCCTGCAGACACCCGCCAGGAGCCCGGCAAAGGAGTAGGCACCCACCACGGCCGGAGCTACTGTGTAGGCCAGGCCCGGTATTACCCCCAGCACCGCTCCGGCGGCGGCACCGGCTCCGGCTCCTCCTATAAAAGCAGAAAGCAAAACGGCAATTCCGCTTAAAATTCCTTTCAGGCTGACCATCTCGTATTTCAGGTCCCCGGTACCGGCGATGATCCCGCCAAAGATAAGCAGAATACAGAAAATCTCTTCCCCGGTCAATACTTTTTTAACCACTGCTTTTCTTTTAAGGGCACCCAGGCCGTAAAACATGATCCCCGTGAGCAGGGCCGCAAAGACAGCTTCAAACAGGATGGAAAAATAGGTGTAGGAAGAGGAGCTGGTCAGGGCTGCCAGAGATGTTTTTACAATAATCGTCACAGCAAAGACAAGGCCCGGCAGGACCAGCCAGGGCCTTTTCAGAACCGGCGGCATTACCACTGTTAACAGCCAGGCCCCGGCCACAACCAGGATCGAACCAGCCAGGGGCCAACCTTTGCTTATAGTCGCCAGTCCCAGGAGCACACCCGGGATTGACAGCAGACCGGCACGGCCATAGGACCGGAGGGAGGCAACTACAAAGGAGGCCGCAAAGGGCAGCAACTCGCCCAGCAAAACCGCCCTTCCCAGAAAAAAACCCGCAAAACAGAGGGCAAGGGCCTCCGCTGTCAGGATAGGTCTGATTCCCGGGCTGTTCAAACGCAGCTTTCTTTTGACTACCTTCGCCCCGCCCGAACCCCGGTTTTTGTTTTTTTCATGTCCAGCCCTGTGGTATGGATAAATTTCGATTTCTTCAAACAAATGCTCCCACCCCTTGTTCCTATCAATACCAATATTATAGTACAAGGGACAGGAAATTTTTGTCAGCTTTGGTAGTATGTATTTACTTTCTTTCGACTTCTTCCTGGATTAGCCCCAGCAATATATCGCTCTCGCTGACCACCAGGCGGTCCACTGCCAGCCCCTCCATAACGGCCAGAACTATCTCCACTCCCGCCAGGATAATGTCCGCCCTTTCAGGCTGCAACCCCGGTACTCTCCTGCGTTCTGCCAGTTCAAGGCTCGCCAGCATGCTCAAAATTTCTTTGATCCTTCCGGTAGTTAAAACGTAACCGTGTACCAGGCGCGGATCATATTCAACAAGCTTCTGATCAATGGCAGCCAGGGTGGTAACAGTTCCGCCCACTCCCACCAGATTAACGGCCCCTGGCTGCCTCACCTGCGAAAGGGCAGGCCTCAGGATTGCCGCCAGCTCGCAGCGGCCTCCTGCCCCGGTCAGGCGCACAGCTCCGGCCTTTACGCTGGCCATGCGCAGGCGCCCGGACTGTATCCAGATCAACTCCGTGCTACCGCCCCCCACATCAACAACCACCGTTGATTCCGGCTCGATGTTCAGGCCCGAGATCACGCCCAGGTAACTCAGGCGCGCCTCCTCCACCCCGCTCAAAACCCGCACCGGCAAGCCGACCCTCTGATTGACAAGCGCCAAAAACTCTTCCCGGTTGGAAGCATCCCGCACGGCGCTGGTAGCCGCGGCAACAACACGCTGCGCCCCAAGGCCCAAGGCCTCCCGGTAGAATAGCCCTACGGCTTCCACTGTCCGCTCCATGGCGGAGGGCAGCAGGACGCCGCGCCGGATTCCCTCACCCAGGCGCGTGCTGGCCAACTTTCTGGCCAGTTCCACCCAACCGGCCTCCGTCCTTTGGACAACCAGGAGTCTGGTGGAATTGGTTCCGATATCAATGGCCGCTATTACTTGCACATTTAACACCCCGATTTGACATAAAAAATAAAAACAATTCCCTTTATGAGAATTGCTTCCTAGCTCCATCTCCTGAAAGTGATGAATAATACTATTCCTTTTAATCCATTCTTCTGCCCGAGCCGCGGCCACCCCGCTTGGATTCGGTACTCCTTCTCAGAACCTGCTGGCGCTCCTCGCTTTCTTTCAAAAACCTGGCCAGCTTGTCTTCAAAGGATATCTGGAATTTCTTGGGCTTTGAACGTGCAGAGGGGCTGGCCTGTTTAATGGACAAGCCCACCTTGCCTTTGGGATCTATCGAAATAACCTTAACGTTTACTTTGTCGCCGATTTTCAAAAAATCACGAACATCTTTGACGTAAACTTCAGCTATTTCTGATATATGCACCAATCCGGTTACTCCGCCGGGCATCTCAATAAAAGCACCGAAATTAGTAATTCCGGTGACAACGCCCTCCTGGACGCTCCCCAGCTCAATCGGCATAACTAAAAATATTCCTCCCCTAAACCTGCGGAAAAACCTAGTGTAATTATATGCGACAGGAAAGGAGAGTGTCAAGAAACATCTGACCGGAGGCCGATAAATTCCGATAAATTAATGATCAACGAAATCTTCCATGGAGGGAGGCTTAATTGCCTTTAATTCGTTCCCTTCGGGCACTGCCACCACCCTTGTTTCGCCCGGCTTAACCAGTCCCAGCTTTTCCCGGGCGGTCCTCTCCACGTAGGCGTCACTTTGCACCAGTTGCAGTTCGCTGCGCAGGGCTTCGTTCTTTTCCTTCATTTGCTCAATTTCCTGTTGCATCCTCTGAATATCCTGCTGCATAATCGACAACTTGTTGAACTGGCTGCCCAGTGATACGGCAAGATAAATCAATAGGAGCACCGCCACCAGAACGGGAAGCTTGCTCTTGGAGAACTTGAAAGACCTCTGCGGCTCCGTGCGCTTCCTAGCTCTTCTTTCTTCCGCCAAAGGCATGTAATACAGATCATGCTCTATTCTCAGCGGCTGGCTCACGTTTTTTCCTCCTCTTCCTCTGATGTTCCAAAAATACCAAGGTTATGCCCCGGAATGATAATTACAACCTCATAACCTTTGGTCCTAGCACGGTTGTACAGGGTTGATACAGTACTGGCAACAAGCCCCAACTGCCGGGCAATTTCCCCGGTGGAGTAACCCATTTCCTTCATGGTTACAACCTGGCGTTCTCTAAAACTTAGCTTCTCTACACCCCTTATCTCAATTTTCAAAATCCCCACGCCCCGGCCCCTGATCTATTCCTCTGTCCACAAAATATGTACAAAGTAAATACATACTTTCTACATTAACAAAAAATTCCCTCCTTTGTTAAATGGTTTTTCAAAAAAATTAACGCCAGAAAACAAGGAAGGTGGTGACCAGGTCAAGGATGCAGGACCAGGGGGGTACGGGAGCAGAGCCGGGGGGCAGTTCTCCGGCCAGGGTGGTACGCTGTTCAGGGGGTGTCAGTTCTCCCGGTTGACCAAACACTGACCTGGGGACGCATCTCCCGGTCCACCAGGGGAACCGGGGAGAGTTATCCGGTTGACCACAGCTTGACCACAGCGTGCCGGGGAGACGGCTCACCCCGGCACACCAAGCGAAGGCGACAAAAGGGCGGCGGGGGCCGGTTCTCCCGGCACCAGTTTACAGGTACCAGGATAACCGACCCCCTGCCGTGAAAGAGGGATAGAAGGTTGTCAACCAGGCTGTCTTTTGCCTTCATTACATACTTCTACTTCTAGATTTACTTCTATACAACACTATTTAATATCGATTATGCTGTTCAAACAATTAGCGGGTTGTAAATCTCCATTCGCTGCCGTTGAGGCCCTCGAATTTATAGCCTGTGTCTTCATCCTCAAAGTAATTTGACCTGATGGTCACTTCATAGGTAGTTCTCCTCAATAGGGGCTCCTCCAGGGTGATCCGGAGCGTGTCCTCGTCCACTTCGACCTTTTCAATTTCAACAATTTCCCTGTCTGTTCTATTATATACCCTTACCGAACTGAGCAGGTCTTTACCGTCTACAACCCGGATGTCCCCGTTAAACCTGGCTTCCAGGACCTCTGTTTCGGGACCGTCAACTCTTGTCGCCCCGTTTTCGGGAGTTAGCTCCAGGATCTCAAGCTCTCTGTAATCCGTACTGAATTCCCAGTCTCCAGCGTCAATACCTTCAAAGTATTGCCCGTATTCCTTGTCCTTAATGATATCGTCGTCGATGGTAACCCTGTAGGTCGCATTACTTTCCAGTGATTCAGCAAGGTCAATCCATAATTCTTTGCCTTTGAAGGCAACCCTGTCAATCTTAACATCATAACCATCTGTTATATTCCTTACCCTGATGCCGTCCTTGACACTTTCGTTATCCTCCGCGGCCTTAACTTCCAGGTTGAACCTGACAATCAGCCTGCTGGTTGACGGGTCCACACCCTCGCTGCCGTCGGCTGGTTTCAAGCTAACTAATTCAAGATCATCATAATCTTCGTCACCGTTGTTTTGATCAGGATCATCCTGGAGTTGCCACAGGAGGATCCGGTACAGGACAACCGACAGCTCCGCCCGTGCTATAGGCTTATTGGGCTGGAATACATTGCCGGGATAACCAACCATGAACCGGTGTTTAAACATCCCGCCCACGTAGGTCCTGGCGTAAAAGGGTATATCATTTAAATCCTGGAAGTAATAATTATCATCTCTATCCACACCCATTGCCCTGGCTGCCCAAACCGCTACCTCGTAACGCTTTGCAGGTTTCCATCCTTGCAAATCAGCAGCCTCTTTTTCCGTCAAAATTCCCTCATCAACTGCAAAATCAAGACAATCCTCCATCCAGGCAGGTACATCCTTGCCCCATGAGCGCCTCGGCTCGATCCTGACGGTTCCATCAAAACCGGAGGCCCTGGAAATCATCATGATGGCTTCATATTTGGTGACGGGGGTATTAGGCCTGAAAGTCAGGTCAGGATAACCCGTCAGGATACCCTGTCCGCACATCCACAGAATCGGCTGCTCTGCCCAGTGAGACTTTATATCCACCAGATGGACAATCTTGATTTTATTGTTATTAGGCTTGAACTTTGTTTTTCCCTTTCCTTTACCGGGATCGGCATAGGCTGAAACTGCCATTGAGAGAATCAGGACCACCGCCAAAGCAAAGGTTAAAAGACCTTTCCTTTTCATGTAAAACACCTCCCCATTGAATTACAGGTTAGTTAGTCAGTATTGGCGTCCTGCTAAAAAACCTTCCCCCCTTCCGCGCCGTCCTTTCATAATTACGGATACGATTGCCCAAAATTGTTTTGAGGGTTACAGGCCTGGAAATTATATACATTTTTATCCCTCCAAAGGGGAGGCGCCGCGACAGCTGGAGTTTGGCTGTCTAAATTATGGGCATACTATAGTTAGTTGAAAACCTTAGTAACAAAACTGAGAGCCTTCTGTATTAGTCCGGCCGGAGAAATTAGGGCCGGGGATCCGGTGAGTTTGGGGGTTGGGAAATTGAGTTTAGGCAAATCTGGAGTGTGAGGGGGCCCGGTTTTTACACTTTGGGGAGTTAAAGGATTTGCCCCTGCTGATAAGCGGGGTTTAAAAGGGTTTGATCCGGTTAATGTTGGACAGGTTGGCTAAAAATCATGTTAATTATTCTAGAATTGAGGGAGAGCATTTGAGCGGGATTAATAAAAAAATACTATTAACAATGGTTATCTTTCTTGCTGTGATACTTTCTACCTTTTACCTGCGGCAGGGACAGGAATCAAAAACCGTAGCATCCGGCTCCGGGGAGTTTATCCGCCTGCATGTGGTGGCAAACAGCGACAGCCAGTTCGATCAGGACCTGAAGCGAAGAGTAAGGGACGCCATCGTCCGGGATGTAGCTCACGTGTTTCTTGCAATTGATGATATCGCTTCAGCCAGAGACATTGCCAGGAACAACCTGGACCTGATTCAGGAAACCGCTGAGCGTGAAGTCCGGGCTGCCGGAAAAGAATACCCGGTGCGCGTTGAGCTGGCTTGTTTTCCATTCCCCACCAAGCATTACGGGCCATTTATCCTCCCGGCCGGAGACTATGAAGCCGTACAGGTGGTAATCGGCGAAGGCGGGGGGACGAACTGGTGGTGCGTCCTTTTCCCGCCCCTCTGCTTTGTGGATTTGACAAGAAGCGTGGCTGCTGTGAACCCGTACTCTGAGGGTGAGCAAGGAACCGTCACGCCTGAGCCGGGCACAGCTATGCCGGGCACGCCAGTGGCAGGCATCCCGCAGCCGGGCACCGCACTTGACGGCGGAAAAACCGGCAGCGATAGAGACAGCTGCATCAACCCGGCATCCGGCATTAACACCCGGAAAGATCCCGGTTCTTCCTCCGGGTCTGCTAACAGCACCCTGGAAGGATCCGATTTCGTTTCCAGCTTCGGTTTCGGCGGCACCCGGGGCACTACCTTAGAACCCGCCGCCCCCTGCCCTGATCCACTCTCCGGAACAGCGGAACGCCTTCATACCGGTCAGGCGATTGCGGAAAGCACAGGGAACAAGGGTGTCCGGGTGGTGTTCTCCTTCTGGATCCTGGAGTTCATCCGGAGCTTGAAGGGATAAGCGCCTGCCCTGAAAATAAACATTTTTCATCCTTTACGCTGGTACCGTTTCAGCGGCATGGATGTCTTACCTGGTATAAAAAGCTATAAAGTTATAAATACAGTTATTTAAAGCAAACATTTAAAGCATCGAGGTGTTTTTGACAACCTCGATGCTTTAGTATTTAAACTAAAACCAAATTAAACCCAGATCTATTATTGTTTTCCAAATAATTGACGAACTATGCCGGCCACCATTTCAATATCCCCTGTGGTCATTTTGGTGTCGCTGGGCAGGCAAACACCTCTGTTAAAAATATCTTCCGCTACAATGATATCGCCTTCAACGCTGCTGAAAAAGGGCTTACCTGCATACACCGGCTGCAAATGCATAGGTTTCCATATAGGCCTGCTCTCGATATTCTCTTTGGCCAGCGCCCTGATAATATCGAAGGGCTTTAGGCGGCAGGACCTATCCAGGATAATACAGGAAAGCCAGTAGTTCGGTGTGCCGTAAGCACAGACCGGCATCATCCTGATTTCAGGGATATCAGCAAAGGACTCCTGATACATTTCGTAGATAAATTTTTTTTTAGCAATTCTCTCCTCCAGGACCTTCAGCTGACCTCTCCCTATGCCGGCGCAAATATTGGACATCCGGTAATTGTAGCCGACTTCCTTATGCTGGTACCACGGTACGTCTTCCCGGGCCTGGGTAGCCCAATACCTTACTTTTTTTACTACCTCCTCATCATTACAAACAAGCATTCCCCCGCCGGAAGTGGTTATGATTTTGTTTCCATTAAACGAAAATACGCCGATATCACCCAGGGCCCCTGTTTGTACCCCCTTATATGTCGCACCGAGGCTTTCAGCCGCATCTTCGATTATCGGCGTACCATACTCTTCGGTTACTTCCCTGATACGATCATAATCGGCGGACTGACCGTATAAATTAACAACAATTATAGCCCGGGGAGACGGATAAACTTGATAGGCCTTCCACAAAGCCTCCCGGGACATATTCCAGCTGGAGCTGTCGCTGTCTATAAATACCGGGATCGCCCTCTCATAAAGAACAGGATTGACACTACCCGCAAAGGTAAGGGAAGAACAGAATACAAGATCACCTTCCCTTATCCCCAGTGCTTTCAAAGCTAAATGGATGGCGGCAGTCCCCGACGATAAAGCTGCCGCATGCCTGACTCCTACGTAAGCAGCAACTTCCTTTTCAAACATATCAACATTGGGTCCCAGGGGAGAAATCCAGTTTGTTTTAAAAGCTTCATCTATATATTGTTTTTCAAATCCCTGTTCACTCATATGGGGACTTGCCAGGTATATTCTTTCCCTCAAATCCAGGCCACCTCAGCATCCCACCAACTTTTCCCGCTCTTGACCCTAAACTGCACCATAGTAAGGTCACCCTGTGTGCAGTGATTGTTGAAACTGCGGATACCTCTCGGCCTTTACCATTGCTGAGGAAAATCCGCCTGGGCAAGAACCCTGCTGAAAAACTAAAAATTTGTCGCATATTGTTCATTAATTTATTAATATGCAAATCAAATTCTAATGGAGCCTTCAAATCCAAAAGATGTTGATTTTAATAAAATAACTGGTTAATGATTTCGCAGGACTGTTGATGGTTGCAGGAGTACTTGCGGGGTAAAGCTGCTACAGGGCCTTGGCTTAAAAGCTGTTATGGACAAATTGTGATTGCTTACATTTTACTAATTTACTAAATAATGTAACATTATTTCCCTGTGAGCCATAGTTTAAATCAAAGAACGAAAACATGTCGTCATATGGCAAAGGAGGACCTTTTATGTCACAAAAAAACCCTGACCAGACCAGGCCGTTAAAGCCCGGCGAGAGCCAGGATATCTCTCAAAAAGAGCAGACAGGTGTTGAAGTAGCTACCGCTGAGTTACAAGGAATACCTGACTACCTAACAGCAGGATTTGGCACGGTTTACCGTCTCGCCAGGGCTTATGTGGTCTGGCAAAAAAACGGGCGGCTTTTCAGCCCGGCTGAAGCGCTGGAAAAGGGAACAGCTTTTCCGGACCTTTATAGTCCCTACCCGTTATGAATGGTTTAAAAAATGAGGTGAAATAATGGACAAAAGACTATCCATGCTGAAGGAAATCCAGGCCCTGGAATTCGTAGCGATTGAGCTGAATCTGTATCTGGACACGCACCCCGGGGACCGGGCCGCGCTCCGGGACTTTTATACCATACGCGATAAACTCTTTGCGGCTATCGAATGTTACGAAAAGACGTACGGGCCGTTGAGAGTCTTTGGCGATGCGCCCTCGCAATACCCCTGGCCCTGGATTGAAGACCCCTGGCCGTGGGAAATTGAATACAAATAGGAAGGGATTTAGTTATGTGGATATACGAAAAAAAACTGGAATACCCGGTCCGGGTTTATAAAAACGATATCGGTATGGCCAGACTTCTGATGGCCCAGTACGGCGGCCCGGACAGCGAGCTCTCCGCTGCGGTGCGTTATTTGACCCAGCGCTATACCATGCCCACAAATAAAGCTAAGGGGCTGCTTACTGATATCGGCACCGAGGAGATGGCCCACTGGGAAATTGTAGCAACCATGATCTATAAGCTGGTGAAGGGCGTCCCGGCAAAGCAGTTGAGGGAAGCCGGACTGGGAGCATATTTCGCCGAACATGACCGGGCCGTTTACCCGGCGGACGCAGCCGGAATGCCCTGGACGGCGGCTTACATCCAGGCTACCGGCGATCCTATCGCCGACCTGCACGAGGACATGGCCGCAGAACAAAAAGCCAGGGCCACCTATGAGCACCTGATCCAGCTCACAGACGACCCCGGCGTAAAGGACACTTTGCGGTTTTTGAGGCAGAGGGAAGTGGTCCACTTCCAGCGCTTCGGCGAGGCCTTGAATGACGTCCAGGCGCTGATGGATTCCAAGAAGTTCTTCTAAAACAGTGTATAAGGTGAGCGTCGTACCTGCCGGAGAAAAGCAAGGGGAAGGTTTTTCATTGGTTATAAATCTCCTCAGGGGACAACGGGACCATTCCCGCTGTCCCTTGCTTTACTTTAAATCTGATTCATCCATACCGCTGGCGCAGCGCACCTGCAGAGGTTGAAAGATGTCTACATCCTGGGTAGAAAGGTCTACATTATTTCTGCATTACCAATATTTATAAGCGCCGGCAAGAAAGCACTGCTTTACCCGGCCTGGTACTGCTAAAAGTATTTCTTGACTTCCCGGCAAAGGTCCTCCGGCCAGACAACACTAACCGGTTCCTGCAGCATCACCTGAAAGAAGTTCATATCCGTGGCGTAGTCCCTGGTATTCAAGAAAGTTCTGGGGACAATCCTGAAGTGCGCGGAATAAAACCGCTGGCCTTCGGAACCAAAGAATAAGGTTGCGTTGAAGCTGAAGACACCTGCCTCTCCAAAGTAGTTGAAAATCCTTTGCAGGCCGTCAATAAGCTCACTGGTATTTGCGGCTGTAAAATCATCCAGACAGTACACCTCTGGAAATACACAGAGGATCTCTCCCATTACCCCCATTGACACGTAAGATGCAAGCCAGTGCGAGTCTCCAAGCTGTCCAATATAACGCTGGCCATTCCTTTGTTCAATGCTGATCAACTCATGCCAGTAGTTCCTCTGGCAACTCTCGTAAAACCTTTCTGAAGCCCTGAATTCATCATTAAAGAGGTTGCCGGGGTTTCTTGTGGCAAAGTACTGCTGGTGCGGGTGGATCAGCCCGCCGCCGGACGGTGGCATATAGTTCCAGCCCATGACCTGGTATGGCAATGAGGGATCAATGGACTTTATTCTTTTTAAAAAATCCAGTCCGAGGCTGAAAGAGTTATGTAAGTGTTCGGAACTGAACTCAGCCAGGGGAACAACATGCTCCCTAGTCATAATGCAGACCGAGCTATAGACATCGTAAGGATGCAGGTTGGGCACCAGCAGGGCCTCCCCCCTGGCCAGGCGGCCTTCCGGGATTATTTCCCCGGGGAATTTGGGCGTCAACTCTTCCCTGTAGGGGCTGCAGAAGGGACAAAACCCCTTGCCCTGGGAATCCAGGTATTTTTCCAGGTCCAGCTGCTGGGGAGTAATGGCCCCAAAATGGGAATAGTGCCCTGTTCTACCGGTTAGCGGGTCAAGCCTTACCTGGGATTTAACCGTTGTCCGCTGAAAATTTTGGCGGGGATCCAGAAAAGTACTCTCAACATCATATTTTTTAAATACAATACTCGACATATATCTTTCCCCCACATCTTATTTATTCCTGGACTGCTGATCCAATTCTATTATAAACCAGTGCCAGGCGATTACCCCAGGGATTTCTACATAACCATCCCCGGCACCTCTTTAACCTTGTTGATTGGTGAAGCTTGACAATGGTCAGGTAGAGGCTCAGGGATTATTTTAGTTAACCCCGAACCTGTTAAAATCATCATTGAAGCCTGTATAATAATTATAATAATAAAATTATAACAGATATTTATTGGGGGATTCTTGGTCCTCCCCTGAACTAAATTGAAAAAATCAACTTATAGAAGAGTTTAAAAAATTCTCCACAAACAAGAAGGAAACCCCTTAAGGCATTCTGCTTAAGGGGTCCTTTCATTGTGTTCAAACACAGCGGGTAAAGCCTTTCCTGGCCCACGGGCAACCACAGTAACCAGCAAGCGCAGGGACGGTGCCGAGGGTTCCGGCCAACCACAGGGAAGGTCGCTGGTTCTCAAGTTTCTCCGTAGCTAAGTCTAAAGGCCGCAATCAACTAGTTGAATTTTTAGAATTTTTGGCTGCCTTTAAGGCCCTGAAAACCTTTTCCTGGGTCAGGGGTATCTCGTAAAACCGCACCCCGGTGGCGTTATAAACCGCATTGGCGATAGCCCCTGCTGTAGGAACCAGACCCGTCTCTCCCACACCCTTGGCGCCGAAGGGCCCGCTGGGATCCTCAGCCTCCACCACAATGGCATCGATTTCCGGAACATCCTCGGCGGTGGGGAGCATGTACTTGTGCAGGCTGTTGTGCAGCGGCCGACCCTTGGCGTCGTGGAGGATTTCCTCGCTGAGGGCGTAACCCACACCCATGAGGACACCGCCCTCGATTTGCCCTTCCACAATAGCCGGGTTGATGGCCTTACCCACATCGTGTGCTGCTGCCACTTTAATCACCTTGACCTGGCCCGTTTCCGTGTCCACTTCAACCTCCGCGAAGTGGGCATGCCAGGGCGGAGCGTTTTCGGGTACGATCCGGCCCACGCCGATGAACTGCTTGTTGCGAAGGTGGGCGTGGTAGGCCAGTTCCTGCAGAGTCACACTTCTTCTTCCCTCGCCGGTATTACACAGGCCTGTGCCCGCACAATCCTCCACCAGTTCCTGGCCGGTGATGTAGATCACAGAATCCTTAATATCTAACCTTTCCGGTGAAACTTTCAGGAAATTTCCTGCGTATTCCAATAGCTGCTTCCGGACGTCCTCCGCCGCCGCCACCACGGCGGTACCTGCGGCGTACAAGGTTCGGCTGGCGTGGCTGCCGATATCGAAGGGAGTGCTCTGGGTGTCGCCGAAGGCAAGGCTAACTTCCTCGAGTCTTACGCCCAGCACCTCGGCAGCCAGCTGTGGCAGGACAGTGCTGGTTCCGGTGCCGATGTCGGGCACCCCGGAGGCCAGGTGGATGGAACCATCCTGCTGGATGGTGACAATGGCGTTATCATAGTCCACGCAGAACGGCCAGGAGTTGCTGACGTGGGTACCCACACCGACGCCGATTCCCCTCAATTTTTTAGCTCCAGGCTGGTTGAGGCTGCCGCGCCGCTCCCAACCGATGCTCTTAGCCCCCCTCTCAATACACTCGGCCAGTCCTGTTGATTGGCAGGGATAGGGAAGACACCAGGGGTCACCGGCTCTCATTATATTTTTCAGGCGCAGTTCCAGCGGGTCCAGACCCACTTCTTCCGCCATCATATCCACCACTGATTCAATGGGGAACATTGCCTGGGGGTTCCCGAAGCCGCGCATGGCGCCGGCGGGGATCACGTTGGTATAAACGCTGTGGCCGTAATAAGACTGGTTGGGAACCCGGTAAACTGCCAGCCCCATTGCGCCCAGCACACCCGGTGTTTCAGTGCTGAAGCTGCAGTAGGCACCCCCGTTCAAAACCGCCTTCAGGTCCAGGGCATGGAATGTGCCGTCTTTCTTGGCTCCCAGTTTGACGGTAACGTACCCCCCGTGCCGGGTGTCGGAAGCCATAAAATCCTCTTCCCTGGAATAAACAACCCTGACCGGTTTGCCGGCCTGCATGGCCAACGCCACGGCAATGGGTTCGGCCTTGGCGCTCAGGCCGATCCGCACCCCGAAACCGCCGCCCACATAGGGAGGATTCAAAACTCTGATTTTGCTGACCGGCACCCCGAAAATTTTGCCCAAAATCATCCGGGTGGGGTGCGGGGTCTGGGTGGTTGACCAAACCGTAATCTTTCCGTTAACCTCCACCTGGGCTACGGCAGCCTGGGTCTCCATTTGGACCTGCTTTACGATGGGCAGTTTAAAAGTCTTTTCAATGACGTGGTCACACTCTTTAAAGCCCTTCTCCACGTCCCCCATGGAGATTTTGATGATTTCCCCGATGATATTTTTACCTTCCTTGCAGTTGGCATGGATATCCGGAGCCTCCGGTTTCATTGCCTCCAGGGGATCAAATACTGCCGGCAGTTCTTCATACTCTACCTTAATCAGCTGCAAAGCCTCTTCAGCTACTTTTTCACTGATCGCCGCCACTGCCGCCACTTCGTCTCCCACGTAACGCACCACGTTGTCAAAAATATACTGGTCCAGTACTGGCTTTTGGGCCGGCACGGTAAAAGTCATTGTTGCCGAGGTGTTGAATAACTCCCGCGGGGTGTTTTTGTAGGTGATAACAGCTTTGACCCCTGGCAGCTTCTCGGCTTCCGTGGTGTCGATGCTGACAATTCTGGCATGGGCGTACGGACTGCGCAACACCTTGCCGTACAGCATACCGGGCAGCGTGAAATCGCTGGAAAAGACCGCTTTACCAGTGGCTTTCTCCTCAGCGTCAAGCCTTCTAACACTTTTTCCCACAACACTGTAGTTTTTCATACCGGCACCTCCTTTACTTGCCCTCTCTAATTTTTTCGGCGGCAGCTGATACCGCTTTTTCTATTTTCACGTACCCCGTACAGCGGCAGATGTTCCCCGCGATGGCCTCCCGGATCTCCTCCCGGGTGGGCTGGTCATTTTTGTCCAGCAAGGCTTTGGCTGACATGATCATACCCGGTGTACAGAAACCGCACTGAATGGCCCCAAGATCCATGAAGCTTTCCTGCAGCGGGTGGTATTTGCCCGGGCCTCCGATGCCTTCAACGGTTTCCACCACAGCACCCTCCGCTTTCAGAGCAGGAATAAGGCAGGAGTTAACGGCATCCCCGTTCATAATCACTGTACAGGCCCCGCATTCACCCTTACCGCAGCCTTTTTTTACCCCAATCAGGTTCAGCTTGTCCCTGAGCACATCTACCAGCATGTCGGAAGGTTCCACAACCACCCTGGTTAATTCACCGTTGAGAGTAAAAGTGAGTGTTTTAGCGCTCATTGGTCTGCCTCCTTTCTATTGTTTGCAGTTGCCCCCGGCTTGGGCGACGGCCGCCTCCAGCGCTCTCCGGACCAGGACCGGCAGCACCTCCAGGCGGTACTCCCGGGAACCCCTGAGCGCGCTGGACCTGGGATTGGCCTGGGCCCTGGCCGCGGCTGCTGCTTTTTCGATGTTCTCAAGGGTAACATCCGCCCCCTTTAAGAATGCCTCAGCTTCGGTAGCTCGTACCGGTCCCGGCCCTACAGGGGCCATGACGATGCGGGCCCACTGGAACTGGTTATCCGCCAGGGATACGACTACTGCAACATTGAGCATGGGAAGAGCCAGTGCTTTCCTCTGCTCCAGGCGCTCATAGGCAGAACCCTGATTTTTTAATAAGGCCGGGAACTGGATCCTGGTCACAATCTGGGTGCTGCTGTCCAGGATGCTCTTTCCCACACCGGCATACAGTTTTTCCACCGGGATGTATTCTTTTCCCGACGGCGACACCACTTCAGCAACAGCGCCCAGGGCCACCAGGGCCACAGCAGTATCCGCCGCCGGCTGGGCGTTGACAACATTGCCAACCACCGTGGCAATGTTGCGGATCTGCAGGGAACCAACCGACCGGGCCGCCCGGGCCAGGACCGAAGCCCTTTCCTGGATTAATTTGGACCTGGCAACCTGGTTATGGGTTACAGCGGCACCGATTTTGATCGTTTCATCCTCGATTGTGATTGCCTGCAAAGAGGGAATCCTGGTTAGGTCAACCAGCACAACAGCCTCTTTTTTGCCCTCTGCAAGGTCCAGGAGCAGGTCGGTGCCGCCCGCAACAACCCTGGCCCTTCCCTTGTTGCTCTGCAAATGGGACAGGGCTTGTTCTACCGTTTCCGGGATCAAGTAGTCTTGCATTATAATACCTCCTTTAGTTAAAGTTAGTTAAATTATTAATTTTCGCCTGGTCCAGAAAACTCCTGCCCAGCTTCTCCTTACCAGCTTTACCGGACCGCTCCCTTTTGGGTAAGGTAGCTGTGCATGGCCTTCGCAGCCGCGCGCCCGGCCCCCATGGCCAGGATGACGGTGGCGGCGCCGGTCACAATGTCCCCGCCTGCGAAAACACCGGGCTTAGAAGTAGCCCCGCTGACCGGATCGGCCACAATATTGCCTTTTCTGTTAACCTCCAAACCGCTGGTGGTCCTGGGCACAAGGGGGTTGGGACCCTGTCCGATGGCCACCACCACCGTGTCCACCTCCATTACAAACTCGGTCCCGGGAATGGGCACAGGCCTGCGGCGACCGGAGGCGTCCGGCTCACCCAGTTCATAGCGCAGGCATTCCATGCCTGTAACCCAGTAATTGTGATCATGGATAATTCTTGTGGGGCTGGTCAGAAAGGCAAATTTAACACCCTCTTCCACTGCGTGTTCCACTTCCTCGCGACGCGCCGGCATCTCACGCCTGGACCGCCTGTAAACAATCCAGGATTCCTCCGCTCCCAGGCGCAGGGCCGTACGTGCCGAATCCATGGCCACGTTGCCGCCCCCCAGCACGGCAACTTTCCTGCCCACCCGGATGGGAGTATCGCATCCGGGGAAGAGGTAGGCCTTCATCAAGTTGGTGCGGGTCAGAAATTCGTTGGCTGAATAGACACCGCAGGCGTTTTCGCCGGGAATTTTCATAAAATAGGGCAGGCCAGCCCCGGTACCGATGAAAACAGCGTCAAATCCGCCGCCGTTGAGTAATTCGTCAACCGTGGCAAATTTACCCACAACAGCGTTGACCTCGATCCTCACCCCCAGCTTCTTCAGGTTATCAACTTCGGCTTGCACCACCCGCTTGGGCAGGCGGAATTCAGGAATGCCGTACATCAGGACGCCGCCGGGCACATGTAGAGCTTCAAATACGGTAACCCCGTGTCCGGCTTTGGCCAGGTCGGCGGCACAGGTGAGACCAGCCGGCCCTGAACCGACAACGGCAACCCTCTTACCGGTAGGCGACGCAACCCTCTGGGGCAAGGCGCCCCGGGCCAGCTCCCAGTCCGCGCAGTAGCGCTCAACGCGGCCTATGGCGACGGGCTCGTATTTTTTCCCCAGGGTACAGAACTTTTCACACTGGTTCTCCTGGGGGCAGACCCTCCCGCAAATTGCCGGCAATGCGTTTGTTTCTTTGATCTTTTGAATCGCCCCGGCGAAATCCCCTTGGGCCGCCAGCCTGATAAAGGCAGGAATGTCCACATCCACCGGGCAACCCTGCCGGCAGGGTGCGTTTTTACAGTCAAGGCAGCGTTTTGCCTCGGCTATGACGGTATCTTCCGGGTAGCCCAGAGCCACTTCCTCAAAATTTTTGATCCGGCGCTGGGGATCCTGGACCGGCATCGGGTACTTCTTGGGAATGATGGTTTTTGGGGGCCGCTTTTCACCGGCCATTATTTTTCACCTCCCTGCCCACAGCTGCACCTGTGCCCGGTCCCTTCCAGGTAGAGCTCCAGGGCAAGTTGCTCCATGGGCTTATAAATAACGGACCGCCGGGCCATTTCTTCGAAATCAACCAGGTGCCCGTCAAACTCCGGACCGTCAACACAGGTAAACTTTGTTTCGCCGCCCACAGTGACCCGGCAGCAGCCGCACATACCTGTCCCATCGACCATGATGGAATTAAGGCTGACCACGGTTTTTAAGCCGTACTCCCGGGTCAGGTTGCTCACTGCCCGCATCATCGGCAGCGGGCCGATGGCGATACATAAATCCAGCTCCTTCTTTTCCCCAATGACTTCCCGGAGGAGATCCGTGACAAAGCCGTGATGCCCGTAAGAACCGTCATCGGTGGCCACCAGCAGCCTGGTACAGGCAGCTTGCATCCGGTCTTCCCAGAATAGCAACTCCCTGTTGCGGGCGCCGATAATTCCGGTTACCTCGTTGCCTGCCTCCTTAAGAGCGCGGGCAATGGGGTAAACCGGGGCAACTCCGACGCCGCCGCCGACACAGACCACGCTCCCGTAATTCTGGATCCGGGAGGGAAGTCCTAAAGGTCCGGCGAAATCCTTGAGCTCGTCCCCTACTTCCAAAGTCCCCAGTTGTTTAGTGGTTTTCCCCACTTCCTGAAAGACGCAGGTAATAGTCCCTTTCTCCCTGTCAAAGTCTGCAATTGTGAGAGGGATCCGTTCGCCGCCCTCCCCAAGGCGAAGGATGACGAACTGGCCGGCCTCAGCCTTTCCAGCCACCAGAGGAGCCTCGATTTCAATCAGATTGATGGTGGGGGCCAGAATTTCTTTATGAACGATCTTGTACATGAAAGCATCGCCCTCCTTTGCTGAATATTCTTAAAGCAAGGAAGATGCCAGCTTTTATGAATTTTCAAAAAAGTAAGACCTCTACTCGCGAGGCCTTGAGAATACTGGGTTCTTTTTTTATTCAAGAAAACTCGAACAGAAATTTCCGGCTGATTTAAAGTGAAAATGGCGGTTATTACCGACAAAAAAATGGCCGCTTGCCGAAAAAGCGGCAGCCAGCCCGGTGTAAATCTATTTTCCTTTCTCCCCTTGCAGGTAACGTAAAACCCGCGGGGTAACATTCAAAAGTTTAGATGCTCTTGTCCGGTTATTTCCGGTCTTGGCCAGGGTTTCCTCTATGACCTGCCTGAGCGTCCAGGTGGCCTCCCGCTCCATTGCGTCCTTGAGTTCCCCCAGGTCAATACTGCCCTTGCTCAGAATCACCTTGAGCAGTTTTCGGCTCCAGTCCCGGAGCACCTCGTTAATGTTTGTTTTTGTACCCAGGTGCTTGTCCAAAAAATCCTGCTCATTGTGGACAATGTACCCGGGCAGGCAATCCGGACCAATCAGGTCGCTGCTCCTGAGGGCGAGGGAACGGGCCACCACATTGGACAACTCCCTGACATTGCCCGGCCAGGAATAGTTTTGCAACAGAGACATGGCCTGGTCGCTAAACCGGACGCGCAAATGCCTTTCTTCTACCGGTAAGTTTTTTTCAATGAAGTAGTTCACCAGCGGCACAATATCCATGGGCCTTTCCCGCAGGGGCGGGATATGCAGGCTGACAACATCAAGGCGGTAGAGGAGGTCTTCCCGGAAAAGTTTATCCTTTACCGCCTCCCGCAGGTTCCTATTGGTGGCAGCCAGTACCCGGACATCGGTTTTAAGCGGTCTTTCACCACCAACCCGGTAGAATTCGCCGTTTTCTAAAACCCGCAGCAGCTTGACCTGGATAGCGGGCGAGGCCTCGCCGATCTCGTCCAGAAAGAGGGTACCCTTGTTGGCCAGTTCAAAAATCCCGTGCCGGACACCCTGCGAACCGGTAAAGGCCCCTTTTTCATGTCCAAAAAGCTCGCTTTCCAGCAGCGACTCGGTTAGCGCCCCGCAGTTTACACAGATGAAGGGATTGCCGAAACGGGGACTGTTGGCATGGATAAACCTGGCCAGCAAATCCTTCCCGGTACCGGTCTCACCTTCAATCAAAACGGAAACTTTGCGGCTGGCCACTTTTTTACCTAAGAGGAGCACTTCTTTCAGCGGGCTGTCATCGGCCATAATGATGCTGAATTCCGAAGCAAGCTTTTTCAGCTCATCACTGATAAACTGCTGTTTATTATTAATGGACTGCAAGGCCAGGTCCAGCAGGTTGTCCAGTTCATCCAGTTCATCAAAGGGCTTGTCGATATAATCAAAGGCGCCCAGCTTCATGGCTTCTACGGCAGATTTAATGGTGCTGTAACCGGTCATAATGATTACCTCGCAGGCGGGGTTGCTCTCCTTGATTTCTTTCAGCAGGGTAATCCCATCAGTATCGGGCAGCTTCAAGTCGACCAGGGCTAAATCATAGGATTTTTCGCTTAGGAAGGCCCTGGCCGCAATGCCTGAATTAGCCACATCCACAGGGTAACCCTTTTCTTCTTTAAAATAGAACTCAAAGAAGGTACCTACTTCAGCCTCGTCATCAATCACCAAAATTTCGGGCTTCTTCACTGCTGTCACCCCAGACTTGTTATTATCTGCTACAATGGAATAATCAAGGAAAAAACACTGCCCCTGCCAACCTCGCTGTCAACCTCGATCCTGCCGCCGTGGGTTTGGGCAATACCCAGGCTCACGGAAAGCCCCAAGCCGGTTCCCCTGGTTTTCTCCTTGGTAGTAAAAAAGGGGTTGAATATTTGATCGATTATGTTCTCCGGAATCCCCACCCCGTTATCCGCTACTTTTAACTCCACCACCGGGCAGCCAGCTTCTGCGTCCTCCCGCATGTTTGTGCTGATTTCAATCACACCGCCCGCCACCCCCTCCAGGGCATCCCTGGCATTGAGCAAAAAGTTGATCACCACCTGCTCCAGCTGCAGCTTATTGCCCATAAAGGGGGGAATGTGGGGATTGAGATTCTTATTTATGGTTATCTTATTTTTTTCGATTTGATAGGAAACCAGGTACAAACTGTTCTCCACCACGTCGTTGATGGAAACTTGAGCGAAGGTATAACTGTCCTGCCTGGCAAAGGTAAGCAGGTTTTGAATAATACGCTTGCTTCTCTGCCCGCAGGACTTGATATCCCGTAGCAATTTTAAGTACTTTTCATCCAGCGGAGCGCCTCTCAAAATTAGGCTGGAGTTGCCGATGATTGCGGTGAGGGGGCTGTTCAGTTCGTGGGCGACGCCTGCGGCCATTTCACCTATGGCTGCCAGCTTGGCAGACTGAAACAGTTGTGCCTCCATCCTTCTTTTGACGGTAACATCATTAACGTACACAGCCATGCCGTAAAGATCGTTATTTTCGTTGTAGAGGGGGTAGGCCGATATGTTATAAATGTTTTTGGTAGTGGTATGGGTGAACTCCCCGGCACAGGCCTTACCCGTTTTAAAGGCTTCCATGGCGGGACATAAATGGCACTGATCCCCGCAGCAGGCAAAGATCTCATAGCATTTTACATCCCTGCCGGACTTTGTTACGGGGTCCTGGCTGTTGGAGCGCAACACATTATAAGAACGGTCAATGAGAAAGAGCCTGCCCGGAACTGCTTTGAAAGTTTCCTCCCACTCCCTCTTGCTTTTGGAGACTTCAGCATATAAGCGGGTATTATTGATGCAAACAGCCAACTGGTCGGCCAGCTGCTGAACAAAGATAAAATCAATCTCAGAATATACATAGGTCTCTTTACTCCCGAAATTCAGGGCACCGATAACCTCGTTGTTGACCAGGAGCGGCGCCATGATTGCCGACTTAATGCCCAGTTCCCTTAAGTGGTCATCTTCCTGGTATTTGTTTGGATCGTTCCAGATGTCCTGCCTTAAAAAGCAATGCTTGTCCAACATGGCTTTCCAGGGCGCCGAATTATGCCTGTCCAGGATCCAGCCCACACCCAGTATCTTTTGTTCCTTGGGTACCCCTGATTTAATGATGAGCCGGCCTTTTTCCAGGAGGCAAAAACTGAGCAGGTCATAGGGGAGAACACTGCGCAGGGGCGCCGCTACCTCATCGATGATATCGTCATAGGACATCTCCACATTAATCCTTTTGGCAATCTGCTGGATAATGGCCATGCGCGAGTTCTGCCTGGTCAGTTCCTCGATAATGTTCTTTACTTCCGCAGAAGACAACACTTTGTTTTCTATAACCGGGGTTTCATTACACAGTTCCATCTGCTCTCCCCATTTCATTTATATAAAGACAATTCTTAATAGGATTAATTTATTGAATAGTCTCTAACTATTTTAGATCTTAATAATATTTTGTCAAACCCAATAAAAGGTAACGATAGTGTCAAGGCACTGTTTGATAAAGAGAGATAACTATAACCGTCTCAGAAAAGGACAAGTAATTCCTTATGATGTGATTGGCAAGATAAAAAATGTAGCAAACGGGAGTTAATTTTT
>Ga0116180_1000301_pt1 | contig 48294 bp, 27 predicted proteins | sample AD_UKC073_MetaG_FD_89804 | JGI IMG/M metagenome (GOLD analysis project Ga0116180, IMG submission 89804) | Active sludge microbial communities of municipal wastewater-treating anaerobic digesters from USA - AD_UKC073_MetaG | ecosystem: Engineered > Bioreactor > Anaerobic > Digestate | place: USA... | reverse complement strand
TGCATCTGTAGGGAAGGCGATATAAGAAGCCTGCCAGTCGGTTGCATTTAATAATCCGATACTGAATCGAGCCGGTTTGCTCCACGATGACACATTGTTTTCTTCGTTCCATATCCGTACTTTCCAATATACATTTGAACCGGAATTTAAATTTTTTCCTTTATAGGGAATAAAAATCGTTGATCTCGATATTACTTTGCCTGAATTCCACAAATCGGCTTCTTCTTCATTTAAACGCGACAGGTCGCTTGCTACCAGCAATTGAAAAGCTTTTTGTTCGGTACCGTTTTTATTGCTTTTGATTTTCCAGCTGAAACGAGGCGTCGTTTTGTCGATTCCTAAAGGATTGTGAAGATTTTCGCATTGAAGCTCATGCACTTCCAATCTTCTTTGCTTTTGACAACCGATAGCAACGAAGATTAAACTCAAAAAAATGATCAAATTCTGTCGGCACATTTTAATATTGATTATGAGATAATAGATTACCTATATTATATTTGTTTCGTATATAACTGCGCTAGAACCTATTGTTAGTATCCCCGAAAACTTTTTTTACAGCCTCCAAGTAGCTGTATCCATACATGGTGCATGGCATAAGATAACTGGTTTCGGTCCATTCGTTCCAACTATTGATTGTAATTAGTGGAGTTTGTTTAGGATGGCTATCCACATATTCTTTTGCCATTTGCAAAGCTTTTTCAAAATTTTCCGGGGTATTGTTTTTCACAATTCCTTCCCGAAACATTTCGAAGCGTGGATTATTATCCCATCCAACAGATATATGAGGATAATAAGGTATTTTATAATCCTTATCTATTGCTTCCCATTTTTTGGCTACATCTTTCAAAATTTCAAGATAATTTCTATCAATATTGGTAAAATGTACAAATTGATAATGAGTTATCCCATCAAAATTGAGGTTTTCAACCATTTCTATTCCTACTCCTTTTCCCCATAGCGCAAGCTGCAGATCAAGACCTTCGAATCCTGCTTTGACCGTTTCTTTTCGGAACCAATCCAATGCATCTTTGGTTTCTTCGATTCCTCCGAGTCCTTTAATAAGATTGTTTAGATCGTAAATCATAAAACAAGGTTTTCCATCAATCTTATAATAAGAAGGATGTGAAAAATATTTTTCGATTACTCGATGGCAAATTATTTCAAATTCGTCGCGATTTACACTTCCTTTCCAAATCAACGCATCATTGGGTTTGCCTGCATTACGTTTATCCCAAAGCATATCCACGTCGTGATTAGCCCACATTAGGTAAAATTTCACCCGGTCATTATTTTGTGCTTTTAGATAACCATCGTTCAGCTGCCCTTCTAAAAAAGGCATACCATCATACCAGTACCAATCGAAAATGAAGATATTTATGCCGTGATCAGCAGCAACATTGATTTCCATTTCCGCTACATAGGGGTCGGCTTCGTTGATATATCCCCACAGAGGGTAACGTGGTTGCTCATGTCCTTCAAATTTGGGCTTGTTTTTCATCACCGTTTGCCATTCGCCGATACCCTCCGGCCAGAAAATTTTCGCCCGATCATCAGGATGATAGGATGGCCAGACATAAGCGGCAACATCGTATTTCTGTTTTTCTTTTCCGTTTATGTTTACATTTTGACTGAATATCACTTTCGGTATTAAAGCAATTAATATTGCAAAAGTTAATTCATTGATTGTTAATTGATTTAATTTCATTGTGTGTTTATTTGATTTCAAAGTGGTAATTTCCCGCTTTTAATTCCAAAACGATTTGATTTTCTTGCGTTTCTTTTATTCTTATCCATGAATTTTTATCTAATGATCTTCCGTTTTCCTTAATTTTTTTACTTTTCAAATATAAAGTTGCCTCACTGTTTGTGGGCACTGACACGTTATATTCCACCTGTTTCCCTTTTTTCTTCCAAGAGGAAAGAATTTCTCCGTAAGGTCCTTCGTGTGTGGCCTCAAAATAATCAAGTCCTTGTACAAAATTAGGTTTTAATACAATGTTTTTAAAGCCGGGCTGATTTTCATCAGGGAAAATACCTCCCAATGCTTTATAGTACCAGGCGTTGATTTCTCCAAACATGATATGATTCATGGAAATGTCGCTTTTGGCATCTATCGGCCAATTTTCGTAGAAAGTAGTTGCGCCGTTTACAATCCACCATCCCCATGAAGGAAATGTTTCTCGAGAAGCTACCTCATAAGCCAATTCGGCATAACCGTTTTCACTTAATGCATTTAGAATTGTTTTTGACCCCAGTAGTCCTACGTCGAGGTGTTTGCCATCAGCTTCAACTCGTTTAGCCAAGTTGGCAGCCACTTTTTCCCTTAATTCATCAGGAACCAGTCCCCAGTATAAAGGCACACTTTGTTCAGTTTGTAAGCCGCTTCCGTAAATACCGGTTTTGGGGTCGAGGTATTTGTCATTCAGTGCTTTTTTAATTTTTTCAGCTAGTAAAGAGTATTTTTCATAGTCTGATTGTTTTCTAAAAAGTTTAGCGGCTTTGGATAATATAAGCACATCCACATAATAATAAACAGTTGAAGTAAATTCTTTGGGTGTCACTGATTTTACCGGGATCCAATCGCCCAATCCCCAGTCGGTTATTCCTGAAGGGTATTGTTCATCAATGTAATCTACATACCTTTTGATATTGTCGTAACATTGTTTCAGCAGCCGCGAATCACCGTAAAAGAGATAAATATTCCAAGGGATAATGGCAATAGTGCTAGTCCAGTCGGGACCGTTACCCCATTGATATCCCCATCCACCGGTAGGAATAATAGCAGGCAACACACCATTTGGCTGTTGTTCGTCACGATGGTCGGCCAACCATTTTTCATACACAGTAATTCCATCAAAATTATACAGTCCGGTTTCAACTGCAATGTGTGCGTCACCCGTCCAACCATTTTTTTCTCGCTGAGGGCAGTCTGTCGGGTATCCAAACAAATTAGAAAGATAGGAGGCATTGGCTGCTTCCCATATTTTGTTTAACGTATTATTCGAAGAATGGATTTTCCCTATTTGCGGTACATCGCTGTGCATAAAATAAGCAGTTAAACTCTCTTTAGTAAGTTTTAATGGTTGATCAGAAGTTACTTCCACATATTGAAATCCTTTATAGTTGAATCTCGGCATAAATGTTTCTTCCTCCTGGCCGTTAAGGATAAAAATATCGGTTTGAAAGGGATCAGAATCATCCGTTGGGCGGTAATGGACATTGATGTTAGAAAGGTCTGCACGGCCGGCTGAATCCAATCGTTCGGCATGTTTCAGTTGGATAATGGTCCCTTTTCTTCCGGAAACCTTTATTTGTGTTACTCCCGCTATGTTTCTTCCAAAATCAAAGAGCCATGTATGCTCGTCTAATTTTTTCATTTCGACCGCAGGAATTTTTGTTACATTGCGAATCGGGTGCAATGCTTGTGCTGTAATATTTTGTGAAGGAGATCCGGTAGCTATCGAATTGTTCCATTTTCTTGCATCGAAATCGGCTGTATTCCATCCGGGTTGTGCTATTCGGCCATCATAATGTTCCCCGGTATAAATGCTGTTGAAAATCACAGGACTGAAATGGGTTTGCCAATCTTGTCCGGTTGAAACGGTTTCAACAGAACCATCCGAATAGATCAAGCGTAAATCCATACAAAATTTCGGACGTGCACGCCACGGTGCTTTATCAAAATACCACACAGCGGTTGATTGGTGGTTATACCAACCATTACCTAGCAGCACCCCGATGACATTTTTCCCTTCTTGTAAATTTTCCGTTACATCGTAGGTAACATATAGATTACGACGATCAAAACGAGTATACGTCGGATCGAGCCGGTGATCTCCGATACGTTTACCGTTGATGAAAAGTTCATACAATCCGCCAACGGCAATGTAAGCCCTTACTGAAGACAGGGGTTTATTTATGATGAACTCTTTTCGAAAATAAGGAGCCGGTTTTACATTGTAATCGTAAGTATCGGTAATCCATTGACCCTTCCAGTTTTCCTTTTGCATCATACCTGTTTCGAAATAAGCTGACGTTGACCAGTCCGACCATATACTTTTCTCATCCTGTATCTGGACACTCCAGAAATACCGAGTGAAGGGTTGTAGTGGAGGTCCTTGATAAATTGCCGGGATAAAAGAAGAATTTACTATTCCCGAATTCCAGATATTTCCTTGGCCTTTGGATACTTCTTTGGGTATTGTTCCAACCACTAATTGGTATGCTTTTTGGCATATTCCTTGTTTTTCTGATTTTATTTGCCATGTAAAACGGGGATGAGGTTCATCAATTCCGATAGGATTGTGGAGGTATTCGCACTTCAGGTTCGTAAAAACGATTTGGGAATAGCCTCGAAAACCAATGAGAAATAAAAAAAGAATCGAAAGAAAAAGAGTTGTTTTTTTCATTTTTGCTGAATTTATCGCTTAAAATTTCAGTTATTGAAGGAATAAAATCAAATTTTTTTGTTGATTTTATTCATCCTCAAATCGATTAGCTTATTTGATTGGTTTGGGATATTTGAAGTTTTATCTGTCGATTGCAAGTTAGCAAATTTTTACTACATTCAATCCCATTAGATGGCCTAATTTCTTTATTTTTTCGGCAATATGGCCCACTCCTATGGCACAGTGATGTGCCGGTCCTTGTTTTGACCAACGATCGACAAATTCTTTAGCGCAGAGTGAAAACCTGTAGCGACTATTGGTATTACCGATTTTCAGTATAGGCCCTGCTACCGATTCTCCTTCAGCTACTAATAAAAAGACATCATCTTTTCCTTCTACAACCGATAGTAGGGTTACTGGTCCGTTTTTTACGCTCATTTGAATGGATAACCCTTTCCCGGGTTTTCCATGATAAACCGGTAAAGGCACCAATTTCACTCGTCCTTCTGCAATGGCGAAATGCGCCGGTCCGTCGTGTCCAAGATATACCACGTCGTCCTTGAAGTCCATCAGATAAAATTCTGAGAAGGAACCGCCTGCTCCGAATTCCGCCATAATTTTCATGGCATGTGCATTTTTTATTTCACATTCTCCTGCAACAGGGATGTTTTTTCCTGTAAGCAGTGTATTTCCTGCAATGACCGAGGTGACGATATTTTCATATTCGTTTCCCGGTTGACCTTCGTAATAATAAGCCAGGGAATCCAGTTGGTGAGTCGTTACCAGTTTGTCGAGAGCAACCGACGTACGAGCAGCACGTTCGATTTCAGCAGGATCGCATTCGGGAACTACATCAAAAGCGGTATGAAATTCGGCAATCTTGGCATTCAATTGTTCGGTTGTAATTTCTTCCCGATATTTTTTCAGCTCACACATTTCTAGCATCTCGAAATGGGTGCCGAATACAGTGCACTGTTTAGTAAGATCAGTATACACGTCGAGCATTCCGCCATAATAATGCCCCAATATCCCCATACGATTGTTGCGTAGGGCTTTTGCCACTTTGGCGGATTCAACCCATTCTTTTATCTCGTCCCATGCCTTTTCGTCGTGAAGATGTCCGGTAACAATATCATATCGAATATCGGCACGATTGAAAACCCCCGCAATTTCGGGAACCGAACAGGCCTGACAATGTTCAAGCCAAATACCAGTCATTTGTCCCCTGTCATTCAGGTTATTAAATTTTTCGTAATCGAGTTGGGAAACAGGTTGAAGATTCAATAACACGATGGGAACCTTTATTCTCTGTGCCACCGGTAAAACGGTTGATGAAAGGGCATAAGTGGAAATGTAAAGGAATACCAGTTCCACGTCGCTCGATTTAAGTAAATTTGCTGCCTTTTCGGCTTTTACGGGATTATCCACCATACCGGCATCCACTACTTCCACGCCAAAACTTTCAATTTTTTCTTTGATGTGCTGCTGATATTTTTTCAGATTATCGAGCAATCCATTAAATTGTCCCCAATAGGTGTTGAGTCCGATACCGAATAAACCGATGCGAGCGTTGTTTTTTCTTTTGTCGATTTCCGAAAGTGATTTATTGTTAGTCATAAGAAATTAATTTAAAATCTTTAAATAAACCGTAATCCATCATTTGATATTCGTTGCCCGGAATATCATGTTCAATATTTTTCCAGTGCCAAGGGCTGGCTAGACCAGGGGCGGGATTATTAAAATGAGGTCCAAGCAGGTTTTTCAAACTGCCAACGACCTGTATTTCTATCGCATTTTCTCCTTGTTTTATAAAATCAGAGATATCAAGCTCAAAAGGTTCAAAACCAATAATCCCTGCTTTTTTATCATTCACGATAACTTCACAGACCGTGCCATTCCATGAAGGAAGAGATACCTTGTGTGATTTTTGAATATCTTCAATGTGATAGTTCTTTTTATATCCGACTTCCCAACTATAAAAGGGGAGACCTTGTTTTTTCCACGAGCCTAATTCCAATAAAGGCTTCTTCATATCGATAATCCATCCGATATTTGCGGGAAAAACCGTAAAATTTCCAAGAACATAAATAGGTTCGATCTCTGCAAAAACACTCATTGGGTGCACTTCTAATTCTACTATATTTTTACCGTTTTTAACCCATTTACTTATATCGTAAATAGGAAAAGATTTATCCAAAAACCATTCCTCGGGGAGTGGAGATATCTTTGTTCCATTTATTTTTACCTTAAAAATTTCGGGACGTTCCACACAAATCTTCATATCGTTATTGGCAATATTACCCTTCGCTTCAAAATAATATTTTACCGTAAAATCTCCGCTTTGAAAGGTATCCCGATCAACAATTTGCCTTTTATATTGAATGGAACTATTCCATGGGTTTCCCTCGAAACCGTATTCTTTAAACGCAATATCTGCTGCTTTTGAGAAATAAATGTTTTTGAATTCTTTTCCTTTAACATAGAGATCGCAAAAGTCAATTTTCATTGCATTTTCTCGTAAAGGATATACCTTCACAGGACTTTCCTCTTGAATGATTTGAGCATTAATATGTTCATTGTCAGATTCATATTTTTTAATTTCCTTGTCTGAGATAAAAAGTAAAAGACTTGCAGCCGGAGGTAGATTGAATTTGATGATCAATTCCCCATTCTTTTCCATAGCGGAATATGATTGTAATTTGCCGGTAAGAGCATCCATTTCAACAACGGATTTACCTCTTATTTTTACAGTTCCACTGTTTGACCCCTCGATCGATGAATTTGCAAGAAATAGAAGCTGACCGTCTTTATATTTTCGTCGTTGATGGAATAAATTTCCGCCTTTTATGTCAGTAAATTGAATTTCAGGATTACTAAAATAATGTTGAATAGTTTCTTTTTCAAGTTGATTTAGGAGAATTACCGACGGATTATCAGATTTAAAAAATTCAGAGATGCTGCTATCAAGTTTGCCACTTATTCTTTCAGGAACAGAAAATGAGATGATTCTGCCGCCTTGTTTTGCAAAATCGATCAATAAATCGAAAGTATGTTTTTCTACATTTTCTACAAGAGGAGGGATAACCACTGTAGAATAATTGCGTTGTCCGATTGTGAATTTTCCTTTTTTTATGTAACCTCTGTCTTTTATGATATTTTCTGAACCTAAATCGTATTCAACTTGGGATTTTTCGAGGTAGGTAACAAAATGTTGGAATTCTTGTCCTATTTGTTCAAGAGTTTTATTTCCTTTCACATAAGAATAATAATTCCAGAGTGTTGTGGTAGGCTCAATGATGAGCAGATCATTTATCTGTTCTCCGTTGGAAAGAGCTGCAGACAATCTGCCAAAATAATCATTTAAAACTTTATAATGTGGCCACCATGGAGAGTGGTAAGTAAAAACCGGAGGATAATCGTATTTTCGCGCTCCTTTAAGAGTAGTATGCGAAAGATGTTGGTTCATGAAATTTACCCCCAAAACATACGTCCAGTCTCCTAATCTTTTTAGATCTTTGAAGGTTACATCCCATCCTCCACCGCCATACGTTTCGCATAATGTTCTTTTGTAGCCGAGTTGATTGGCCGCACTTCGTAATTCTTTGACTGATCTTACATTTCCAAATTGAGCCCGCGGTGAAGTTTCGTTAAACTGATTAAATAACATATCTATACCGGGCATTTGGTGCCATGCGTACATAGCCATATTGTCTCCCCCTTGGGATAGGTCCGGCCAATTATGCTCCCAATAGTGACCGGTCCAGATGAGGTTATTTTCTTTGCAATAATTAAAATAGGGTTTTGACCAGCGATCGATAAACATTTGCAATAATGTTTCCATATAATTGTGTCGTATTTTTTTCCAATCCCCGATCTCTTCGAATAATGAAGGGAGATGTAATTTCAAATCATATCCCCATTTTTTTTTAAATTCGTTAAATAAATCAGGTGTCCATCTTATGCCGCCTGAAGAAGGTATTCCCGGTTCATCAGTAAAAATTCCGGGAACAATTTTCCCAAAATCATTTCCTGTCACTTTTTCGTAACCCGACGTGGTAATTTCCAGAAATTTTTGGGTAACTCCTTCAACCAACAAATCGACATAAGAAAATCCGCCATACCATGGCGATGCACCGTAATATGTTTTGTGAAATACATAAAATTTACCTTGTTGCCCTTTAAAATTAACGATTTCGTGGGTAATGTCTTTCAAATTCCCCTCTGTCCTTATCAGCACAAAAAGCAACCGGACAATGTGTCGGGTAGGATGTCGTATGTTGTCATTTTCAAACCCTGTCCTTGGTTATAGGATTCGGGCATTTGAGCAGGTACATGACCTCCTCCAAAACCACTAGGATAAGAATTCTCGTCATAAATCCAGATATTTAAGCCAAGTTCTTTTCCTTTTTCAACACTATATTGAAAGAGTTCAAACCATTCATCAGAAAGATATTCCGTTATTAATCCGGGGCGTGGATGAACAAATACGCCGCCAAATCCTTTATTTTTAAATTCGCTAAGCATAAAATCAATTTGCGATCGTTCCATTTTATCGTTCCAAACCCAGAGTGGTGTGGGGCGATATTCTTTGGATGGATTTATAAACTCCTGTTCAAGTTCCTTTAAAGTAGAAATATCGGTTTTGGAGAAATCGTTTGTTTGTTGGTTGTTTCTCTTGCAAGAGAAACCCAAAAGAAGGATTAATAATCCGATGAAATATCTGTTTTTCATATTCTTAAAATTTAATTTGTTCATTTCAATTAATTTTCAGTAATTAATAGTTGAACGGGGCCCAAAAGGCCAGATTTTACCAATGGCGAATCTTTTGTATAAAATTTATAAGTAGAAAAAGTAAATCGTTTTGTTGGTCTTGGTGTTTTGTTCACAAGCCATTCGGGCCATTTCCCATTTTTTATCCCGTCATCAGGGAAATGTTCATCTCCTATAAGGCGGTTTATCCATAGGTTGGCCACCTCAATTTCAAGATGATTTGCTCCCTCTGCCAAAGCATTTGTAATTTCAACTTGCCAAGGAGCGGTCCAGATTACTCCTAAATCTTTTCCATTCAGCTTTACACGAGCTATGTTTTTCACTTCCCCTAGGTGCAAATAAAATTTTCTTTCATTCAAATTCGAATTAAAGTTGAATTTTTTTCGATAAATGGCCGTACCAGAATAATATTTAATGCCTTCATCTTCGTTTTTTGACCAATCGGAAAGCGATGGAAATACCGCTTCTTCAGGGCCTCCCCATGAAGGGTCAAAAGAAACATTCCACTCTCCTTCAATTTGTTGAAGAGGAACTAACTTGTCAAAGTTGCTGTTACTCTTACTTTGTGGAGTTTTCCTGTTTTTGTCAAAGACAATAAAATAACTTTGAAAGGCATTAAAATTTATAGGGACAATGGTATGGTTTTTTTCTCTTTTATATTGAGAAATTTCTCGAATTTCTCCTGTGAGAGGATCCCATAGCTCTATTGATCCTTCAGTAACTCGAAAATTGCAGTTGGTTTGGAAAGTATCGGATGTCCTATTGGCGATAAAGTAAATATCCCCATCTTTTAACTTTTTATGGGTATATCTGATTTTCCCGTTAGAAGACTTGAAATCTTCTGCTACTCCCATTTCTTTTAATATCGAAGCCACAGCTTCGTATCCTGGATACAGTTCATTATCAGAAGAATGAGAAAGATCACCTCCCCAATATATTTTCCCTTTCCCATAATTTTGTATGGTTATTTCTTCAGGAGAAAGAGTTTTACCCCATATTTTCTCGGCATTTTTTTTAATTTCGGTGTCACATTTAGGGTAATTTATTAGACTTGGGGATTTTGAAGGAGGAATGCCAATGACGTTTGCTCCCGTGCTTATTAACTCTTCAATTTTGGCGAGCAAGTTAGGGGTCATTGTTTTTTGAATAGGCATCACCAAAAGTTGATATGAAGCACCCCCGGGAAATACGATTTTGTGGTTCTTCACCGAAGCCTCACTCAACATTTGGGGAGAACATCCATCGAAATTATATTCTTTTCTGTCGGGGATCGTGTCATTTCCTTCCATTGCAGAATGGGGTGGTCTAAAAACATGAGGAGCTCCTTCGGGTGTCAGATAAAGTATATCGGCAACGGTTTGTCCTTGTTGTAAAACAAAAGAACATCTGGAAATATATTTATGGTAATCCGAAACCATTGACCACCAAGTTTGTCCTCTATCCCAATGAACTCCATAAGGACCCATAGTCATACCCGGACGCAGATGTTCGCCTAATGCTTTATGAACAAAGGTATGATAAATAAACTGATTTATTCCGGCCGCAAATGCCCAATCTCCCTGATTTTTTAGAAAACCTGGATAGGCTGCATACCCTTCTCTGGAATCAGCAGTGAATGCTTCAGCGGCTACAATCGGTTTGCCTTTGACATGTGCAATTGAGGTAGCTTCTATGCAACTGAAAGATGAGTTAAAACCATATCCTTTAAGCCAGAATTCGCAGGAGGGAACATCGGCAACAGCACCTAAATCAAGATCTGCACAGGGAGTCATATCATAGGGCTCAATGGATAAACCGAGTCCATATTGTTGTCCCAGTTTTTTAATATATTCTGCATGATTTTCAAGGATAAGCTCTTGTGCCGTTACTCTCATATCCCATAAAAAACGTTCACTTATTTCTTCACTGCCAACTATTTGTCCTGCATAAACTGGAAGAAAAGGCAGAAGATCGTATCCTTTGCGATTTTTAAATTCTTCTCGAAAATTATCGCTCCAATTTTGTGCGCCCATTTCCCAACTGTCCATATGAAGGCGGAATAATCCCCCTTCTTTGGATGCTCTTTTAAAGTTTGAAACAGAAAAGAGTTTTCCTATAAAGGCATCAAAATGATTTTTAAAAGCTGTAGTATCAAATTTGTCGCACTCAAATCCAATGCCAGGATAGGGAGCCGGACGTGTAACCGCACCATTGTTACGCATTCCGAAGCGAATAATGGTCCAGTTTCCTTCGGGAACACTCCATTCAAGAGTACCATCTGATTTCAAGTAAGATGTTACATTTATAATTTTGTTTTGATCGATAGCACAAGAACTGGTGATCTCTTTTTCGAAAAAAGGTTCAGGTAAAAATGGTTTAACACCCGGCATTGAAGTATAAGGAGCCCTTACATAAAGTGCTTTCTCATCAATATCTTCGATTTTTTCCTTTCCTTTAAGAGTTGGGAAAGCTAACACTGCAACATCCTGATAATAGGCTTTCCATTTTTCTTTCAATTCGGGGGTTAAATTGGATTCTCCAAAAAAAGGAGGATATGGGTCAGGTATCGGTAATTTTATTATTTCATTATTTTCTCCGTTTACTTCGACTAAACTACTTACTAGATGTCGCATTGATTCTTCAGCTTTTACCCATGGGCCTCCACTTCCTGTCCAACCTGGACCAACGCCCATTGTAAATGTTATTCCCAGCCGTTTGCTTTCTTTTAAGGCATGAGTAAAAAGTTCCTGCCATTCTGTACTAAGAAAATCTACTTTCCCTCGAGGTACTCCTACATTTACTTCCAGAAAAATCACATTACCAATACCTGCTTTTTTCATCGATTCCAAATCGGCAGTCATTTGTTCCCGTGAAAGGTTTCCGTCCATAAAATACCAATACACACCGGGACGGACGGAATCTGGTGGGTTTGCAAACGACTTTTTTATTTTATCTAAAGATATATCTTTGTTGTTTTCTTGCTTGTTGGAAAAAGTACATGATACAAGGAGAAATAATGCCATTAATGGCAATGTAGATTGGATATTTTTCATTTTATTTTATTTTTTTAAAGTCATTATTAAAAACAGCAATAAAATATCACCGAATTATTTGAACTTCCTCTGGAACTTTATAGGTTGTTTTAATTTCTCCTGACGAGGTTTTTGTATGTTCAATTTCAACTACTCCATAAGGAGTAGGGAATGACCCTTTTACCCATTCTAAATCACATAGATGAGGATCTAATTTAATTTTTTTACATCCCGGTTCAATCACTTTTACACCCAATACATATTGTGTCAACCAGGAGGTGGGACCCGAAGCCCACCCATGGCAAAGGCTGTGACGGTAACCTTTATAACAGTAATCACCATAAGTTGCATGTACGTCTATTTTTCCCTCAGGAACAGGTTGGTCGATGCGGGCTGCATTTTTTAACCAATTAATATCGAAATCCTCCCAAAACGTTGTGGCTCCAAGGTCAAGCATGCCACCCCAATATTCACGTATATTATTCAGTGCGCCCTGGTAATCGCCCGCTTCTGCTCTGGCGTTCAGCATATAATATCCATAAAAAGTAGACATGTCATGGACCCCATTTTTAGCCAGCACTTCTGTATTCGCTTTTTCAGGAGGGATCAATTTTGCAAGAGCAAGCAAAGCTGCTGCTTGTTTGGAGGTATTCATCTCAGGGATGTGTTTTTTCAATCGCAGTACTGTTTGTTTGCAAAATTCGGCATTAGTTTGATCTCCTAAAATCGTGAGCAACTCATTTCCTGCTTCAAAAGCCATAACCATTAACGATTGAAGACCTGCATGAATGGCTGCTGGATTTTCACTTGAAGGCCAATCTAGAAACCGGTTACCGTCTAATATTTCTTTTCCATTATTATCAATTTTAGTAGCCAAATAATGAAGCAAACCGGTAAGATAATCTTGCTGTTTCTTTAAATACTCTAAATTACCTTGGTAATAGTACCAATCACGTTGAATAAGTATCCACCACAATGAATAGGAACTGATGCCATTCATCCAATTGGGAAGGGGAGTAAGATCGCGGGCGAGATCCAAACTTTTGGGCACCACCTCATTATTTCCAAAAACAGTATTAATGGTCATTACTTCGGGATGCATATCTCCCAACCAAACCAGGCGATCACGTTTTATGCCGTCCCACAAGTAATTTTGCATATTAAGGTGAACTGTATAAGCTCCTGTTATCCATATTTTATTTAGTCGTTCATCGTTGCATGTAAATGAACCAAGGTAAGGAATGTCGCGATATCTAAAAACAGCGTTGATTTCTTTGATTTCAAGTTTAGTATTTGGATCAATTAAATCGATGCGGATAAAACGGAAACCTGTCTCTCCAATTTCTATCCGCCCTAACCAGGGTAAAGTAATCACGAAATCCCGCATAGCATGATCATTAGTTGCCCCCCTTTCCCCAACATTACTCATTGTTTCGCCAACTGATTCGCCGAAACGAATTCGAATTTTTCCTGCGGGATTTGTATTGTTGATGGTGGTAACAATTTCAATTCCACCCTGAATTTCACAACCAAAGTCGAGAATGATACCGGGTTGTGATACACTGTCGCTTGCCAACGTAAGATATTTTCCCTGGTTTAAATCAGCTTGTCCGATGCCCGGTTTTAAGATGCTTTCCATATTTTTTACCTGTTTCTCGCTTTTATCGGAGGTCCAGACGACGCGGATAGGTGATAGATATTTTTGCGTAAGTGCCGTGGAACGGATATGGGGATTTGTTGTTTTTACAACAGGAGGAAGTTGAGCTGAAACATATAGATTCACCATCAAGAAAAATAATAAGGATAATCTGCCTTTCATTGTAATCATTTTTTTATATTTTTAGTATTTTCATATTTTATCACGTATTCTTTATTAGGAGTATCAAGTGTGATTTCATAAAAGTTATTTTTTATTTCGTGAAAAGAAACCCCTTTTTCAACTTTCGGAACCTTCTTACTTTTTATTCTCAAAACCCCATTTCCTCCTGTTGTTTTAACTTTTATAATGTTTTTATTCATGAATAAATCAATCGTGCCTTGAGGTGTTGGAACTTTCCCTTCCATCCATTCTAATCCAGCGAGTTCTGGTTCTATCAAGTAAGATTTATATCCCGGAGAAGTGGGTTTTACTCCTAGAAGATATTTTCCAAATAAGTAAATAGGATTAGCCCCCCATGCATGACACAAACTTTTCCCAAAGGGACGACCATACATTGCATAATGCTCATCCCCCGATTGTTCTGGATCATAAGTTTCCCAAAATGATGTAGCTCCCAAATTTATCATCCCACCCCAGTAATTTTTTACGTATTCAATAGCTTTTTGCTTTTCACCAATTTCACACAGTGCTGCTAGTTCGTAAAATTTCATGTAAGGAGTGGTAATTTTCATTATTTCATCGTTTAAAAGAACATTATCTCTGATTTTTTGTTTCATTTCTACATCAGCATAATCAAAAAGTATAGCGAACATGTTTGTATAACGTGTTACTTTTTTAGACAAAACACCGTTTTTTCTATTATGAACAAAAGCTCCCTTTTCATTGTCCCAAAAAATATCCAATAATTTTTTTTGTATACTTTCTGATAGGATTTTACATTTTTCTGCATAAGTTTGATCACCGGCTAGATCAGCACACAGCGATATTGCTTCCAAACTTCGTATAAATAAAATTTGCTCAAAACTGACTTCTCCTTCTTTATCGATATTTGCCCAATCAATGAAAACCCAATCTCCTGGCAACCCCTCCATTAAGCCATTTTCATTTCTTCTATCTAAGCAGAAATTCATTAATGTCTTCATTCGGGGATATATTTGTTTAATAAACGCTGTATCGCCGGTATGAAGGAAATGATCATAAATTCCGATAATCCAATAGAATGAATAATCGAGAATTGTATTGATATGAGTTTTAACAGGTTCGTGTCCTCTCAAAGCATATAAGGTTCTTTTATTCACATTTTCATCAAAAAAACTGTAAAAATTCATTAGGTAACTTTGATAAGCATCCCCACTCCAAATCCATCGATCACGTTTTATTCCGTCTAAGTGAAATTCTCTTGTAGTCAATTGTAAAGTATAAAGTGAAATATCGTATATTTTGTTCAAAAGGGAATCGGAACAAACAAAATCTCCTTTCTTTTTTAATGGTAAATATTCATATAGTGCGCTCAACTCATCAAATGTGAGTTTCTTATCCCAAATGGTATTTATGTATCTAAAGGCTCTTGATTCAGTAGTGTCATTGGCTGGATAATCCCGGTCTATCTCAAAATAATCAAAAGTTTCTGCAAGTGTACCGGACAACGCTTCTTGTTTGGTTTCGCCATAAAATAATTTTAACCTGCCTTTTCCTGTTAAGTTTTTAATAATTACTTTTCCAAAAGTTTCTTTTCCGAAATCCAAAAGCAAACTACTATCATTTTTTTGAATAATTTCAGCAGTGATAGGTAAATATTCGAGACTAAAAGAGGAAGGAGGATATAAAGGTTCAGTAAATTCACCGAAAGCAGCTTTATAATAAGTGTTGTCTTGATTTGTTACCAACCAGTTTTCGTCCGTAAAAACAGAATTCCCCTGTACTAAAAGCGAAGGGAATGTGTTATAATTCTCAATCAAAAATTCCAATGAATGTTTTCCTTCGGGTAATTCGAAATTCAAAGGCTCGAAGTCATATTGAATTACACCATCAATTCGAACATGGAAACGTCCATTAGCAAATATTTGAATAGCCTCAGGTTTTTCAATCTCGTACGTTTTTTTAAAAAGTACAAGACCGTAAGGAGAATCAACTCTCCAAAATGGAGGGTAGGGTTGCCCCCGTTCCTGTCTTTTACCAGAAACTTTGGTGTGTAGCCAAATTTCAAAATCTCCCGGATACCAGATCCATTTAGCTTTACAAGTATCATCAATATTCTTTTTTATTGCATTATGTTGAGAATAACTGATGCTTGTTAAACTACAAGAAAAAATAATTAACGCTGCTAGTAATATTAATTTCTGAACAATTCTTCTCATATTTGTAATTTTATTTATTAAATTCAACCGTTGTCTTATTGCACTTTTTATGACAACTGGCCCAACTTTTTCCTATGTGTTTCTATGGCTTCCTAATTAAAGGGTAACGTTGCTGTATTAGCACGGGAATCATATCTTTTTGTGAGTCCTAGTTCCATTTATAATCGCCCAATCTTGCGTTTAGTCGCACTTGGCTTTGAATTTTCGGACTTGCACTTAAGCCCTGTAATGCTATTCTCAATGAATTAATCTCTCCAATGAGAAATGTCAGCCAGAGTTACCCTGTATTTACCACTTAACAGCTCTGCTTCTTCTCCACGCAATTAGAATAAACTATTTCTATTTTTTAAAAGCAGAAAAGCCTATTTCAATACAAGCCACCCTTCTTCTCGATGTCACATCGCAACACCACTTCTTCCAATAGTTAAACCACAAGTTTTATGCCTCTTTCCCGTATAACTTTTTTCCTGACGTTTGAAGAGAAATTAATTATTGTTCTCAGAAAATACAAAATTAAACCTTCCACCAGGAGCTGTATCGCCGTTTACATAAAAATCCATTATATTTCCAACTTCTTGCATATTATCATTTAGTTTGAATTCAAAATTTAAATTTTTATCCATAACGTTAAAACTATTTCGGCTCACCTTGATTTCCATTTTATTCTTTTCAACATAGATATCATATTCATCTGATAATTCCCATTTCCATTCGTTATCTTTATTAACGGCTATTTTACCTTTTCCCAACATAGGAGGATTGTAATTGATCAGATAATCATATCCATGCCAACCTGTTGATTTATTTCTATCTATATCGATAAAAATCCACATCCAGTGATCATTTTCTTTTGGAATAGTAATATTATCGTTTGTTTCGACATAAAAATAAATAAAATTTTCGTCTCTTGCTATTTTCGTATTTATAAAATCATTACGTCCTGTGTTATTTGTATAATAAGTGTTTGCATGTCCAGGGTGGTTTCTATGCATAACATTATTCCTGTAATGATAATAATTGGGATAAATCTCATCCCACTCTTCCATCCCTTTACCGATAACTATACTTTTTATAGGCGAAATAGATTGTTTTTTCTGTTCCATTCCCTTAAATTTTCGTGTATTTTGAATTAATTGATAATAATACACGTCACCTTTTTCACCCCACCCTTTATTAGGCTCTATATCTCGGCTATGTTCCCAATCATATTGATCAACAAATGAAAAAGGGTCTCCTTCCCACCCGGAGTCCCATTTTCCTGCAATCCACTCATTCCAACCTGTAACAAAAATTAAATCTGGATCAATTTCTAACGCTCTTTCCCATTGCTCTTGAAAATTTAGTCCATATAGGTAGGCATCATCACGGTTATCCCAGCCATTTTTTCGTGTGTAACTTCTGCCATAGGTATTAGGAATGTTAAAAGCACAACAATGGCCTCCGCTTTGCGGCGACGCGTTTTGAGCAACGCCAACAGGTACTTCTTCGCATGTACCATCAGTTCTAGCCATATATTTATGTTGTGGATATATTTCTAACCAGCCCCATTGCTCATATTTGGGATCAGGCCCATTTACATAATCCGGCTGTCCAGGTCTGTATGTGAAAAATTCTTTCAATTTGTTATTTAATGCACTACCATCATTTGGAATAGATTGTTGGTAAGCCATAATTAATGGTTTCCCCTTCCACATAAACCATAAGTCGGAATATTTGTTTTGAGCATATATGTTTAAATATAAATCCTTTAACATGTTATAAGCTTCTCCAGTAGCACTAAACGGTAATAAAAAAGCTACTTTTGGTACTTTAACGCCATCATTTTTTGCCTTGGACCATACAGCAAATAAATTATAATAGGATGACGCCCAGGTGAATGGAGGATTGGTACAATCAAAAAAAACCACATCTATTTTTGCATCGGCCAGCATTTCGGCATGTTTTCTAAGTATCCATGGATCTGTCGTGCGATAATAACCAAATAATGGTTGTTCCCAAAAATGAGTGTTGCCTCCTCCTCTATTCCATGCAGGATGATTTGCATTAGTCAAAGCCTCTGGGTATTTTCTTAATATTTCGGTAATATTTCCTATCGTACTGTAGTTTACCATTGGTTCACAGTGCCAAGTCCAATAAAAAATACCCACATATTTTTTTCTAGTTGGACCAGTTTCTTCAATTGTTGGTAAATCTCTATCTAATGCATCAGTCGCCACCCAATAATCACTATTAATTTCAGGAAATATTGTATCTGGATTTGAAGTATTAAGTCCATTTTGTATGGAATCACTATTTTTTTCATCACAGTCAATAATCAAAATAAGAAAAAAAGGAATAAGATATAAATAGATAAATATCCTCTTTTGTATATAATGGAGTTTATTTCTAAGTGTGATGTTATTCATAATTGATTATATTTTAATCGTGTTAATTAATTAAAGAGTTGTCTAAAAATTCATTCAACAAATGGCATGAACTCATCACTTTCATTCCATATTTTACTTTTTTTCATAAGTTGATCATATCTTTTCAGGGTTTGTAATTTCCAAATCCTATCAATGTCATTCTGACTTCCACCGTTCAGTTTTCCATAAAGGGACAACGTCCTTGTGGCTGGATTCTAAAGAATAACTGTGGCGCGGTATATTGTATTGTTATTTAAGAATTTCTCTTTATACATTTACAGGCTGTCAGTCATTCTGATGAGAAACGACTTGAGTTTTCCCAATGAAACAAAAACCAGGTTTGGAATTCTGAAACCGCTCAAGACCAAAATATTGCTTAGATGATTTTATACTCAGCCTTGTTTTTTCCTGAAAAATTTTCTCCCTTTCAACCATGAATATTTTTATTACATCCATTAATATTTTGTTTCCAATATTGGAACTTTTGCTCTTTCTTTTTCTTCAGTTAGGAGATGCCACGAATTACGAGGGGAAATATCATTCATAAACATAGGTTGAGGCATCCATACTCTAAAAAGATTGCTTTCAGAATATAGGTTCCCCGCAGATGCATAATCACACAGAACAAGCGGTATTTTTTTATGATTAACGAAATGGGTAGGTCGATACAAGAAAGGCACCTCAAAAGCCATCCAAACATGATCAGAGTAATCGTCAATAGGTTTTAGATCGATATAAAATTCCTTAGAATAATCTGATACCGAGGGTAATAAAACATAATCGATATCCCACCCTTTATCATGTTTCCTCATAAATTGATCGGTAAATAACCACAAATTTTTATTTTCTTCTTTTATAAATCGGTTATCCATAGCAAGAACAATGGGTCCACGCATAATAGCTAACTGGTTTTTATCCCCAGGGGCTGTTAATATTCTTCCTCGTAAATCTAATGTCAATTGTATTTTATCTCCATCTTTCCATTCTCGGGTTAATTTAAAGTATCCACTTCCCATGCAATTGATAGTATCCTCATTGATCTGTATTTTTGTTTTTTTACTCCATGATGGAATTCGCAAACCAATCGTATAAGATGCCGACTTTCTTTGTTTGATGGTTATTTCGATTCGATCGGTTTTTGGATAATTTGTCGTTTGGATTAATTCAAGTTCATTTTCATCAGGTAAGTAATATTTCCATTTACCGGTGGTATAAATATTAATCACGGGACCATCTTCCCCTTCCATAACTGACCATTGTGGAACTGTTAACAACCCCCTGGGACCATTGGCTACACAACAACTGGTTTGGCAACTTGGCACTTGCATCGGGCTTGGCATACGCTCTCCTATTAATGGGGAAAAATATGCCCACCAGTTTCCATTTGCCACCATAGCTCCAAGCAATGAATTATATAAAGTGATTTCCATTTCATCGGCCCACCTGGGATTACCTGTTAAGCGAAGAAGCTGATAACATAATTTAATCCACGTCACGGTCACGCAGGTTTCCATGGGCATTTCTAATAGCTCAGTCTGACGATTAGCCCCATCACACCAAAGTTCACAACTGGAACCGGAACCTACGATCATTATTTCCTTTTCTAATACTTTTTCTCCATAATTGACTACAGCATCCAAGTAGTGTTTATCTCCAGTTGCCCGATACAGCTCGCAAAGTCCTTCGAAACAAGACATTTGTTCATATCCTTTGGGGGCGGAAATTTTAAGAGGATCAACGTTGGCAATAGCATCTTCAATCAATCGCATTCCTTTTTGAGTGTATTGATTAGGTTTACTCCATAAGGAAACAAGGTATTTGGCAAAATCGAGATATTTCTGGTTGCCCGTTAGTTGGTAAATTAATGCAACAGGTTCCAAAATAGAGGAGGATGGCAATCCTTCCAACAACGATAATCCTGTTTCGGTTAAATTTTTTTTCCCCGGTCCGGCAACGGAAATCAAATTATCTAAAGCACGACAAGCGCTCATCAGTGCTTTCTTATTTCCTGTTTGAACATAATAAGCAATCAGTCCTAAAAGAGCATATTTTCTTCCCCAGATATCCCAATCGCCAAAATCTTGTGAATAACTACTTAGACGTCCATCTTTTCCCTGAGTTTTCATTAATTCCAATACTGCGGCATCCATAATTTGCCGAAGAGTATTTGTAGGTTGATAATTATATGCCAGTGCCAGTGATGTAAACCATTTGCCCCAAAATTCTCCTTGGAATTCGTTAAATTCGCCTTTATCTTCATTATGAAGAGCAAAAGGTTTAATATATAATTTATAGTCTTTTTTTATAATACTATTTTGAATACAAGAATCAAGTTTTTGTCCTAGATATCCATAAAGTAAAGATGATCCTTGAGGGAGAGGCTTTAAAGCATCTGTTACTTTAATTACTTGTTGCTGCTGTTGTTGTGCGGAAACATGGATGCTATTCCCTACAAATAAAATAGCAATCATCAAAAGGGGAAAAATATCTTTCATATATAAAAATTGTTTAATAGTTTCATAGGCTTATCCTTTAAATTTACGAATGATTCCATAATTGTTTATTTAAGAAACAACTGATTATTCCTTTCGATTCGCAACCATTTTCCCGATATTTCTTGTGATATCTCTATTTCTAAATAATCTTTTCTTTTTTGAAATTTTATTTCATCACTGTCCAATGAAACCAACTTAATATCTGAGTTTTTCATTGATGGTGGTATAGGAATTTTTAGCTTTCCCATACCTTCTGCATACAAGGCATAGGTTGTTTCTGATTTATCTTCAGGTACAAAAATGATTCTCTTAAATGGTTTTTCCGAAAAAATATATTGTTTTCCATTAATAATAATATTTTTACATTGAGAACCATCAAAAGCAATTAATTCGTTTTTATCGGTTATTCTGAAAGCTACCAATAAATCACCTTCATAATTAATATTACTGCCATTAACTTTGAAATTTTTCAAAGAAATTTTTGACGAGGGCAGTGGATTTATTTTCAAAAAATTGTTATCTGCTTCCTCGTCGCGTGAAAACCCTCCCGGCCAATTCTCGCGATGTGTTCTATAATGTCGCACTATAACTGTTGTTCCATTAGGAAAGCGCGTGGTAAGATAGTCACTATTTCTGGAAACATATTCAGTGTTATCATTGGATTTAAAATTTCCTGTGGGTAGATATGCCCCTACGGCATTTAATATTTCAAATAGGATACGGCTTTCATACCCTAAACTGGCCGATTGATCGTCCCGTGGTCTAAATCCGAAATAACAGGTATTCCCTTTCCCATATTTAGATGCTCCTCCTATTATTTTCCCATCAACCTCGGCAATAGGATATGCATCATTAAGAAGTGTAATCGGATAAATCCGATCGACAATGAAATCAGTAAGAATTGGCTGAGGCATGATATGCATAAATTCGTTTTTAAATGTCACTATTTTACCTGCGGCAATTTCTCCTTGATAAATGGAAAAATCATAATAAACATTAAATAATTCCGACCATTCCGAGAAACAATTTTCTGCTTTTTCGTTTAATAAAGGTGGAGGGCCAAACCATATTATTTTTCCTCCTGAAAAAGCGAAATCTTTCATAAAATCCAATAATTTTACATTTGGAAGAGGTTCAAAAAGTGCAACTAATGTAGTATATATTTTATTTTTTATGCAAATTTTGCCGTCAGGTGTTATTTTACCGAGTTCAAGCAATTTGTCAGTAGTAATATAATTGGCATAGGCATATTGTGTCATCCAGCTTCCGAAACGTTCTTCTACGGCTACTAGATTTGTGGGATAGAGCATAAGAACATCAACATCACGGTGAACGCCTCCAGTCATTAAATCGATGGAACGCATTGATCCTGCACCAAAAGCACTATTTATTGCTTCTTTTCTTCTTTGTGCAGCCAATGGCATACCCCAATAGGCGGCATATGCTTTAGGATATTTGTTGATTACACCTATTGAGGCGGCCATAGCTGCACCATAATAGTTACGATCAAGCCATCCACATTCTGCAAAATCGTTTCCAGTAGGTTGAAGATATTCTCCCCATTTAAAATAGTCGTAACATGCAGCAGATGCTTGATGAACTGTATTCGACCAAATAAAATTAGGAGTATATTCATATTGATATGCTTGATGATGAAGTTTTTCTGTATTCCAAAGATCTATTGTGGGACTTTCTGCCCAAGAGGCATGAGCGTGTGTTTCTAATTCACGTCCAAATAATTCTTCAGCATATTTTTTTGCTTCCACAAATAACTCTACCACATGATCATTTAATAACTTATAATATCTATGTCGCATTAAAAAAGTACGATGGATCCCTTCCGGGGTGTCGTCAAAAACATATTGGGTGTTAATGGGAGCAGTAGCAGAATTTGTGAGCGCATTCATTCCGTAAGAAAAATATAAAAAACTTTTCTCGTCTAGTGGTTCTTGGAATTTGTCTCTGTATATTTCTCCCATTGAAGGGGTATAATATCTTACTGCAAATTGACCGTCATCATGATGATTAAAATAGTTCCAATCTTGTTGAATATGCATTTCATCTGAATATAACGAAACCAAATTCACTCCCTTTTCATGATATTTTTTTATTAAATTTTTTAAAAACGGTAAAGCTTGTGGACTAAAATAATCCATTTCCGGTGTTTCATATTCAATTAAAATAAATATTTTATCATAACCCTTGGCCTGAGTATTACCATTTGAATAAACATTAATTCGTTGAGTTGGAAATGAGTTGAGAGTTGTTACGTTATATTCCTTTATTTTTATGTTATCTGTTACTTCTTTTATATCGTTATAATTAACTGCTTTATATGGACTTGATGAGAGCATTTTATCGTTAAATGCATATGCCTTGATACCTTTTACCCTAATTGGGAATTTACCTTTATTATTAGTCCAATATAATTGTTTCCATAATTGAACATTGAATTCTCCTGTTTCAGGATTGCATATACCAACTTTGTAATGTAACCATTTTCCTGATTGGCCTGTTTCTTTGATAAACGCATTACCCAATTCTAACGGGGTTAATAAACTCAATCCGATTCCCATATCATATTTTGCAGCAAAATCACTGATAACTTTTATTTTTTCAATATATTCATCCATATCCGGTGTAAGCGAACGTTGAGTACCCGGATGGTCTCGATATTGCCTAAAAAATTCATCAAAAGCGATAGTTAAAACTTTATCACCTCTTTTTTGTGCATCTTCACAAATTTCTCGTAAACTGGCATAATGTTTTACTAATCCCGTCGAAAGATCGATTCTAATGTCGGGGTTTAAAAGCGTATTTAATTGTTCATCGCTTGTTAAAATAATTGTCGCCGAGAAAATTTTTTGTGGAATTGATGCCAATATCAAAAAGAGCGATAAGCATGCTAATAATCTTTTAGAAGTCATATTTTTCATCTTTATTTTTATTTTTTTGGAGGTTAATTATTTATAAGAAATTATTTAAACGAATCATTTGCTTTTGTTACAGGGATTAAAATAAATCTCTAAGAATGCGTTCTTTGAGAATGTCCATACTGCATCTAACAATATATAATTTTCCATATACATGATACCTTTTGGAAGGTTCGGCATTTACAGATTTTAGACATAATCCTATTTTTTCATTTTCCCGAAAAGCTCTTATAGAATTTCTAAAAGAAAGCGCATAAATATCATTATCGTTAATACAAGCAATAGCTTGAATGGGATTGATATGTTATTAAGCATTCACTGCTAGATAAATTTTATTTTAAATATAAACAATACAAATATTTTTCGGACTTCAATTTTTGATATAAATACTGCAATATTTGACATTTAACATATTTATCTCATAAAAGCGGTATTGATTTAACCTATTTTAAATATCAGATGTGTTTTTAAATAATTTTTTATTGTATATTTGTTTTACTCTTAATTCATGTGAAATACTTCTTTCAGTGGAATAGAAATCGGAGAGTTATCGGGATTTGTTTCCATGATATCCGCCATGTAAGCCCACCATTTCTGTATAATGGGATTGTCTCCCAAATCCTGGGAAGAGGTATCTCCCTTTGTTTTTTGAACGCCAAACAAGAGGTTGGTTTCTTTATCCCAAAAAATGGAATAATCGAAAACGCCGCTATCTTTAAGCAACTGTTTTACTTCGGGCCAAATTTCATTATGCCTTTTTTCATATTCGGCTTCGCAACCGGTTTTCAGATACATTTTAAAAGCTTCTCGTCTCATAAGTAAAAATTTTAATTATTATTTGTTGATGTCTTTCTCATTCTCATAAACTATTGAATATTTTATATATTTTTCAGATGATCGTATGGATTATTTTTTGAATTGAAAACTTTCAATATGGAAAAAGTTGTTGTCATCATCGTTAAGACGTAATCAGAGTACTCGGATGCCACTCATCTGTACCTTGTGATATCATTTCAACTTTATTCGTCTTCATTAAAATAAACCATTTTAACACTGGCTTTGTGCATGCTCTTGCAACCATGAGTAGAACGATGATAAAAAACATAACTATTATTCTGGATCCGCCCTGTGGGAACAGCAATATAAACGCCAGGAGATGCAATAAGATTTTGCGGAAGAATACTGCCACCCAGTAAAAACGTTAGGATAAATTCAAGAAAAAATTTTGTTTTTGACAACATGTATTTTCAGGTTGTTAAAATTTTATGGGGTATCATGATTTTCTAAAGTTTTTATTGTCAACTATTTCTGTATTTTAATGTAAAAATTCCCGGAAGGAAAACGGAGCAGTGTCTTAAATCCCTCGTTTTGGGCAGGAATATATTTTTTCTTGTTCAATATTTTGTCGTTTACAATTATGATTTTATTAGTTGGTAAGGCAACTAAACCTGAAGAATTAGGAGGAATTTTAATCTGCCACCTAAATTCGTCCCCTTTATTCTCCCAACTGCTTACTATTGTGCCATAAGGAGATTCAATACTGCCTTTAGCCCAAGAAAGATAATCAGTTAATAAAGGATCAAATCGGATTACTTTAAATCCATATCCTGATGGATCGGGACGAATCCCTGCAATATCTTCGTAAAAAAATACATCATATCCTGCCTGCATCGCATGATTATGCGAAGCTTCTTTTGCTACTTGTTGAGATAATTTATTTATAGGAAGCGTTTCCCATAAAGTGGTAGCCCCTACAGAATCTAACATCCATTCAAAACTATTTTCTCCGGTTTTGGAAAACAATTTCCACGCTGCATTGCTGTTGTTATGCCTGGCCAACATGCTCCCGATCCGACTTAATCCAAAAATTCCACAATTCATAAAACCTTCGCTTACTTCATCCATATTCCGCACAACGACATCGGCCACTGCCTTTATTTTTTCATTCGGTACAAGGTTAAAATCGAGGGCCATTACATCAGCAGTTTGACTGCCAAATGTATTTTTTTGGGGGTCAAATAAATATTTTCCCATTTCATTTGCGATCAAATTTTTTTGTTTGGTGTATTTTTCAGCATCACTGTTTTTGTTAAGAATACGGGCTACATTTTCCATAATTGATACATCCAAATAATGAAAAGCAGTAGAAGTGAATTCGACAGGAGTTTTATTGTTGGTTGGATATTTGGGAGGACACCAATCTCCAAGTCCTTGATAAATAATATATTTTGTAGTTTTATTATATTTATTGATCCGTGCAGTATCGCAACCTAACGAAGTGACATAATCTGTCCATAGTTTCATGTCAGGGTAAAAATCCTCCAATATCTTTTTATTGCCATAGTAAACGTAAAGCCACCAAGGAAGTTGAGTTACTGCCGTTCCCCAATCGGGAGAAGCAACGCCACAGCGTCGTTTACCAGGGGCTACCATATATGGTATGCCTGCAGGTTTTGTGGCATAATAAAAAGTAGTATTATATCGTTCGTGAAAAAGCGCATTTTTTTCTTCAAAGGCTGCTCCGGAATGGATATCTTCTAGATATTTACTCCAAAAATTGTTCATTTGGAAGTTGAGGTTAGCCATTTTTACATAGGCATGGGTATCACCTAACCATCCGCATTTTTCGCGATTGGGACAATCGGTTGGTATGCCATGTAAATTGTTGAGTACTGTTTGCACAGCAATTTTGTGGAGTTTATTAATCTGCGAATTTGAACATTCGAAATAGCCAGTCTGTTCAACGTCAGTATTAACAGCAATCATTTTAAGAGTCGATAAATCAGGTTTTTCGGTTAAACCGGAAATCTCAGCATACCGGAATCCATGATAGACAAATCTGGGTGACCATTTTTCTTTTTCTTTACCCTTACAAATATATTTATATTCAAATATTTTTCCATGATGTTTCCAACCAAGAGTTGAAAAATCAAGGGTGCTGTCTTCATTTATTTCCTCGGCAATACGAATAGATAATGATGTGCCTTGTGGTTGGTGTGTTTCCAAGTATGGAATTCCTGCTTTATTTACTCCAAAATCAAATATCCAATTCCCTGATGAATCTTGCCACATTTTTTGTGCTGGTATTACTTCCTTTTTACGAATTGGATTAATTGGTTGGGATTTGAGTTGTGGTGGAATATGATTATTATGTATAGATATTGCATTTTCCCAATTTTTACCTTCACTAACAATGTCAGGCCATCCTTTTATTTCTTTTCGTGCATCATACGTTTCTCCTAAATAGATGTTTGTTTTTAAAATAGGGCTTTCTATCCATTTCCAATTCTCGTCGCTTATTAATATAACTTCGTTAGTGTTGTCACTATATTGTGCTATTAATTGAAGACGAAACATAGGTTTTCCGTAACTAAAAGAAGCTCCATTCCATGCTTCCTGTTGGGAAAACCATCCATTTCCAAGTAAAACCCCAATTATATTTCTGTCGGCTTTTAAAAAATTCGTTACATCAAAAGAAGAATAAAAAGCGTATTGGTCATAATTTGTTTGAGCGGGATCAAGAAGACGGGTAGAATCGATCTTTATGCCGTTTATATATAATTCACTGTTTCCTAATCCACTCAGAAAGACTAAAGCTCTTTTAAGTGATACGTCTTTACGAAGAGGTTCGAATGTTTTGTAAAAATAAGGAAGGGGCATCGAAGTGGTATCTGATGAGGTAATCCATTTTGCTTCCCAGTCCTCCTCATTTAATAGACCTGTGGTGAAGTGAGCCGAACTACTCCATTGGCTTATTCTGCCTTTATTATCCCAAATACGTACCCGCCAAAAGTATTGGGTTGCACTTGAAAGAACGGATATAAAAGGTTCTACATTAAATTGCTGATCTGAAACTTGTTTCCCGGATTTCCAAATATCTGCTTTACCCTGAACAAGCAGATTACTGTCAGATGCTATTTCTATTTCCCATGCACTTTGCATTATTCCTTCTTCGGCAGTGTAAATTTTCCAACTAAGTAAAGGTTTTTCTACTCCAAGAGGATTTACCATGTTATTACACTGCAAATCTTTTATCCTAAGATCATAGTCAGAATTATATAAACAAAAGAAAAAAGGTACAATTAGAGGGATGAGGAATAAAATTTTCAATTTTTTAAAAGTTGTTTTTCTCATTTTTCTGTTGAATAAATGTAATTAAAACGTCCACCGGGAGCAGCATCACCATTGATATACCACTCGAGAGGATCATTATTCTTCTGCATATTATCACACCATTTAAATTCAATATTGATTGGTCGATATTCGAGTCCAAGGCTTTGGAGAGGAATTGTAATCATAAGTTTATTTCCATCAACCATAAATGTAATTTTGGTAGTGGTCACCCATTTTTTGTTATCCCATGCCTGGAGTTTATTTCCTTCAATGACCCTATAGTCGTATCCCATCCACCCTGTTTTTGCATTTCTGTCAACATCAATATAGAGTTGCATCCAATTTTCCGTGTGTTCACCAGTAATATTTTCTATGGTTTCAGCATAAAAAAATAGATTCTGTCTATTACGCGCTACCTTCAATTTATAAAAATCATTTCTTCCTGTGCAATTAGTATAAATTACGGCCGGGTTTGATTGTGCACCAGGATGATAGCGAGGTTTTGTATCACCTATGTAATCCGTATAAACAGGTAAAACATTTTTCCAACAATTAAAATTTTTGATAGTTATTGTATCACTTGCCTGAGGTTGAGGTTCAATCCCCTTATATCTGCGAATGTTGGCAACCATCTGCATATAATAATTATCATTTATCCCTGCTGTACGGGTAGGCTCAATATCACGGCTATACTCCGGACTTGCCTGATCGCAGAAATAGGAATGTTCAGGATCTCCATCGGTACTTGCCCATCTTCCTGCAATCCACTCATTCCAACCAGTAATGAATATAAAAGGAACATTCTGTTGCAAAGCATAATCCCACTGTTCTTGAAAATTATACCCATAAACAATATCTGTTTTGGAATTGCCATGTGATCCATTGCGATAACTTCGTCCCCAATTGTCCTGGTTTCCATAAAATGCAGATCCTCCCATTCCTGCTGTGGGATTTGGATGCTGAGAAACCGAAACATTGATAATTTCCGCTTCTCCTCGAACATTGTAATGTACTTTTTGCGGGCGTGTAAAAGAAATCCATGGCCAGCCATTTATTTTTTGAGGTTCAGTAGGCCATTGTGATTCTCGATAAGTAAAAAAAGTAAAATAGTCGTGTCCGATAGCTTCTTTTGAAATGCCAATGATCAATGGTTTGCCATCCAAATAATACCAACATGCCGGATGATAGTAAGGTGCACTTGGTTTATAAAAATTATCATAAATTTCTTGCATTGTTTTTCCAGAAGCCGTATTGGTATAATATACAATTTTAGGAGGATTTTTTCCTTGAGACCGAATTGCATCCATTGCATTCATAAGAGCTTCCGATTGTTTGGGGTAAATTAAAGTGTTAGTAGCATCTATCGCAACAAAATCAATGCCTGCATCAGTTAATAGCTGCATGTTGCGCAAATGCACCCAATAATCGTCTCCACGATAATACCTGTATAATGGTTCACCCCAAAAATAATAAAAGCCATAATTTCTGGATCCCCAATATTTATTATTGTGATCTTCAAGTACTTCCGGATGTTCAGGGATGATTTTATTCAGATCCCAATAGTATTCAGATGTTGGAGATGTTGGATCTCCTTGCCACAAAAAATAGAAAATACCTACTTGGCGATCTTTTTTAAGATTACCAACTTCATCATTTAAGGGTAATACACGGCCAAGTTCATCTGTTCCTGCTAAAGGTTGAGTAATTCCTTGACAAGGAATTACTAAAAATAAAGTAATTAAAATATTGAAAAAATTAAAATTTTTTCTCGAATTGTTTTCTTTCATAGAATTATGAATTTTATTTTTTCCAAATAAATCTGTAATTAAATCTTCTGTTAGGAGCTGTGTCCCCATTTATACAAAGAGAAATCGGATTTTTTAGATCCGCGGGATTATCAGCCCATTTGAAATCAATTGTAAAATTATCGTCTGTCAATTTAAGAAGTTCTCTGGGAATAGCGATCTCCAATTCGTTATCAACATACCGATATTCAAGGGTTCCTATTCCAATCCAATGATAATATGGATTTGTACTATCGTATTTACTAATTGTTGTGGTTTTGTTATCGATAACATTCTTGTTGACCACAAAATCATAACCATACCATCCGGTTTCTGAATCATTGTCGACATCAATAAATAACAACATCCAATTATTGTCGGTATGGCTGGTAATTTTATTCGATGTCTCAACATAGAAGTATAGATTTTTACTGTCAACAGCAACTTTGCTCGTAACGATGTCGTTTCTTCCTGATTGGTTTACATAATGAATACCTGAATAACCCAAAGCATCGCGATGAAAGACATCATTCCGGGTATCTCTAAATTCGTTTGTTATTTTCCTCCATTCCGAGAAATTACCGTCGATTTTTATTTCATGGTAACCTTTTTGGATAGGTATTGGTCGTACCCCTTTGTAACGTCGAATATTTTGTACCATTTGCATATAATAGTTGTCTGTGTAACCCTCATGCATAGGCTGAATAGTGCGATTAAACTCTGGATTATACTGATCCACAAAATAAAAAGGATTATTGCGTCCTAGCCAAGGAATAGTTCCTCCTCCTTCCGGCTGATATTTTCCTGCTGTCCATTCATTCCAATCGTTGATATAGATAAATTCGGGATTGGCGTTTATAGCTTCATTCCATCGTTCTTGAAAGTAAATGCCATAACCTTCGGGATGCGCTACTTTTTTCTCTAACCAAGGGACATAAGCCGAGTCGGGTAAATCATATTCATTGAGTTTAGGCTCGCCATACTGTCTCGACCAAGATTTACCTACTCCTATATTTTCTTTAGTCATAGTGACCGGGTGTTGTGCGGGGGTTACCGCTGCTTGTTCTCGTTTGCCCTTGTGAGTAGATAATAATTCTTCGGGTTTCATGGACTTTACTTTCGGATCAGCCAGATTGTATCCGAAACTCCAATTGTCTTCTGTTCCAACAAACCTTTTACCTCCCCATTCATAATAACCCCACCACATGGTACGTAGTGTAAAAAAGTCTTTCACTTCTTTGGTGTAGTCTTTATAAAATTCTTCTGTATAATCCGAGTCTTGATAATGAGGGTGGGATGGATCAGTCTTTGCTCTTGAATCGTAATGAGGATTGGGGTGTTGGATTCCATCGCGGTTAGCATCGAAGGTGGGGGTAGCATTGTAAAGTAAAAGTGGTTTCCCATCCCAATAAAACCAAAGATCTTTATATTTTTCTGTTTTATAGATCCGCTCATAGAGATTTTGAACCACTGTAATAACAGGACCATTGAAAGCCCAGAAAATAAATTTTGGTACTTTATTCCCTTCCTCTTTCATTTTTTGCATTGTGGTGAAGATTACATCCCATTCATCCCAATAGCAAACCGCATTGGTCACATCCATTACCAAAACATCCACACCTGCATCAGCAAGCATAGACATATCTTTTCTGATTACATATTCATCTTGGCTGAGAAAATAACCTAATTCGGGTTCCCCCCAATGATAAGAATGAGTGTACCAAAGTTTATGGTTTGCATCTAATCTTGCTGAGGGATCGGTATGTAGAATTTTGTTTACATTAGCCCGATAGGGCTGTTCCATTTTGATTTTATCCTGAGTATGCCACGTTACATAAAAAATTCCTACCACACGTCGTTGGTCTTTTTTTACCGGTCCGACTTCTGAATAAGAGGGTATTTCACGTCCCAAAGCATCAGTTGCAATCCAGGTATCGGAATAAATGTCGCGATAATATTTTTCTTCTACCACATAGGACAAAGCGGGAGTTTTTTGATCGGCAGGTTTTGTCTTTTTATTTTTCATAAATCCAAAAAGAGGTATTGTGCTTATTATTAACAAAACAGTAGAAAAACAATACCTATGAAGAAAATTTTTATTTTTCATTTTTTCCAATATTAATATTTTACACTCGAAATAGTTACGGGACCAAATAACCCTGAAGGTTGTAAGGGGCTATCTGCTGTATGTGAATTCACAGAACACCATGTTTCGCGCTGACTTTTCGGTAAGTTTAAATCACCAATTAGCCTGTTGACCCATGTATTTACCACTTCCACTTTCAGGTTATTTTTCCCTTTTGTAATCAAATTTGTAATATCAAGTTGCCAGGGAGACGTCCACACGCCACCTGCATAGTTGCCGTTGACATATACTTTTGCCATAGCAACCAATTCACCTAGATCTAAAATAATTTTGTTGCCGGCAGGTAATTCATCGATAGAGAACTCTTTATTGTAGATGGCTGTTCCTGAGTAATATTTTATTTGTTTATCAGAAGAAAGTGACCAATCTTGAAGTTTTTCAAAAATTACTGGTTTTTCAGGACCTCGTTGAGAGGGATCAAAATTTATAATCCAAGGGCCTGTCAACTCTACAATTGTTTCCGGCTTAGGAAAATTGTCATCTAAAGCATTTGTTGAAGATGGGCCGGTTTTTTTCAAAAAAACTACAAATACGCTTTCAAAAGGAGCCAATTTTAATGGAACAATTGTTGTTCTTTCTTTTAATTCGTAGGCAGAAAGCGGGCGGATAGATCCTGTGGTAGGATCCCAAAGCTCGGGTTGCTTACCTGTAACTCTGAATTTCGGATAAACTATTTGTTCTTCATTGGTTTGATTAGAAAGGAAATAGATTTCTCCATTTTCCAGAGTGCGGTGGCCGTAATGAATACTGTTGTTTTGTGGTAATTGACAATCAGGAATGCAATTTATTAATGCAAAAGCTTCTTCCATGTTCATGCCATTCATAATCATTCCTTTTCCAAATTTTCTTAATTTACTATTCACGCCATCCACGTCAGCCCAAATTTCCTTCACCATAGATTGAATCTGGCGATCAGATTCAGGTTGATTCTGTAAACTAGGTGACCTTTTGGGTGGTGGTCCCATTACGATTGCTCCTTCGTGAATCAACTGCTTAATCTTAGTCAGCAATTCAGGCCGCATGGTTTCCAATTTGGGTAATACCAAAATTTTGTATTGTGTACCATGTGGCAGAGTAAGGGAACCATTTTTTACGGTCATGTATTTCTCTATAACCTCGGCATTTATATAATCGAATTGATAACCCCCAGGAAGTGGAGGATCGGTTACACCGGTCATAACGGGAGCATCTTCTCCAATGAAATAAGCCACATCGGCTACGTTTAGACCTTGTTGAAGCATAAAATTCACTCTTTTTAAATAAGCAATGTATACATCGATTTGAGAGAACCATGTGTTTTTTCGGTTGAATTCGGTTCCAAACCATGCATTTACTCCGGGGTTTTTATCTTCGTAAGGCTGACTGATGTATACATGGAGGAGCGTGTTATTGATTCCTTCGGCAAAAAAACGGTCGGCCCGTTGTTTTATGACAGCAGGATATCGAGCAAACGAATTTCCTGCAGAAGTATTTGATTCCGCCGAAATTTTGTTTTTGCCGTAAATATGTCCGCATGAAGAGGCGGCGCGATTTTCGATGTTCCCTAGATCACCTTCGCTCCAAAATTCACCCCCAATTTCGTCCGATTGCCCACCATACATTAAAAATTCGCCGGGGAACCCCCAATGTCCATAATTTTCGAGCCACGTGGTTAAGCTATATTTATGACTAACATTTCTTAATCCTCCAACATAATCATAAGCCACTTTGTCTGCTATCATACGCCGTAAATCCCACAAAAAACGATCGGATTCTTGTAAATTGTTTACTGGTATGCCATAATAAACAGGAAGAAAGGGTAGGGGGTCATAACCATAATATTGTTTAAATTCATTTAAAAAATTATCCGTAAAATTTTGTCCTCCGGTTTCGTAGCTGTCCATGACTACTACTTTAAAACTTTTTCGATCGGCTTCCGGAATCCGTTTTAAAATTTCTCCAATATAGCTGTTGAAGTGTTTTTCTATATGCTTTTGACTCATTTTATCCACTTCGTAACCGGTGGCCTCCGGTGGAGCAGGAGCATTGGTAGTGCCGGTTGGCGTCATACCTGTTCGAAGGATGAGCCATTCGCCTTCCGGAACATCCCATGTCAATATTCCGTCTTTCGATAAGTATTTTGAAATATCGATGATGCGAGAGGCATCCACCATTAACGATTTGTTTTCAATTTCGGGAGGAGTCGGCCATTTGTAGGTATCCCAATAAGGCAAAGGTGTTTGATGCATTTTGGATAATGTCTTTTCGGCATAATGCTCTATTTTGGGAGAGGATGAAAGAACGATTTCGGAGATTCCACTGTTGGGATTGGCATTTTTTATCACCAGGCGAAAAGAAGTTCCCCTTGTTTCCGGGAAAGAGACCACAACGGGAGCATAAGGATTGAATCCTACGTTTAATGCGGGGTTGGATCTATTAATTTCAAAGTCCCTTATCGAACGAAAAGAACCATTGGCTTCTTTTATCTGAAGGTTGGCGGTGGCAAGAATAGGATGTTTAGTCGGGTAAACGGAAAGACTGCGAAGGGTAAAAGGTTCCTGAGACTCAAAATCAATTACAAATTCATTCTCTAATGGTAAATTAATACCGGTATCGGGTTTTCCATCAGTGATGAAAGAAAGATTTTTCACGAAGGGACTGGAAGTAATCATAGCATTATGTGCAGTGAGGGTATGATTATATTCAGGAGGTACAGGGAAAGCGATTACTTTTATATCCTGAAAAGGTTCTGCCGGTTTTTTCAGTTTTCCTGTGAATTTTTGTGGTCCTTTTACTCGTAATTCTGACGAGGCAAGATAGCGCATCGCTTCTTCCGGTTCTATCCATGGTCCTCCCGATTGACTCCAGCCGGGCGAATTAAAAATACCGATGTCAATATTCAATTCTGTGGCAGTTTTAAGAGCTGCGTGAAGAATTTCCCACCATTCTTCACTAAACATTTTTACATTTCCTGAAGGAACATCGTCCAGACCAATGTTTCCGATGAATGCTCTGTTGATACCTGCCTTTTTCATTGCATGCAGATCCTTAATGACGCCTTCTTTTGAAATATTGCCCGATATCCAGTACCAATATACACTGGTTTGAATGGAATCAGGTGGAGTTGTGAAACCGCTTTTCAGTGTCTCATGAGAAATTTCATTCTTTTGTCCGGAACACGAAAGCATTCCAAAAAACATTGAAATACTTATTATTAAACCTAGTGTTTTATTCATAACTCGTTATTTTTTTTATTGATCAAATTTATTTTATAGTTATCCTTATAGTTGGTTTTTTTAGGGATCATCGTATGATGCATTTCTCTCAATCTATTTCTTTTTGATTTTTTTTGTAGTGAAATTAAGAAGGTTACGAAATAAATTTGTTAACAATCGGTTTTCTTAATCTATAATTTCAGCATTCGAAAAAGAATCGATAATAACTTCTTTTTTAATATTACTTATTTTCAAATAGCGGCGGTTACTAACAGGAAGCGTGATAGATCCGTCTTTGTTATCCTTAATATATTCTTCTTGCCCTAGGTGTTTATATAACTTGACATTCGAGATACTTAATGGCAATTGTAATTTTTTACTTCCTGATATATGCCAAAATACAACATAATAATCTCCTTTCCTTTGAAAAATGAATGCCCGTATTTCTTTACTTTTGTTGGCTACATTTTCAATTTGATCATAAGGTTGCAACTCAAATTCTTTTTGTTCATTCAGCAATAGAATATGCTCTTGATCCAGATTTTTCAGTGTTTGTTTTTGTTCTTCTGACAACCAATCCTTGATCCTCACTTCTTCCCATCTTCTCAAAACTTCTAAGTTATCCGATGTTCTGGGATGAGAATCGAATTTTTTCAAATCCGCATGAAGTGAAACCGGACAATCCCATGCTGCTGCCCTGCTTGTAACGTATTCGAGCATATCGGGTTGTGTGCCAATAGTATTTTTATCGGGAACCCAATAACCCAACCAGCCGAAATTAATTCGGGTAAAATCTGCTTTCATTTGTTCAGCTTCTTTTGCAGGCCATCTTCGTGTTTCTTCTTTTAAAGATTCGGGAGGAAAAACGTCGAAAGCATTGCCTCCGCTTAGCATGTGCCAACTAAAATGAGTTTTTGCAGCTCCTTCTGCAAAGACAGGCTCGGGTTTCAATCGACTGAAAACTTTGTATTGGGCCGAGGCTACATGAAACCAAAAAGGGGAATTAACCCCTTCAGAACCATCAAAATAGACAAATTTAAAACCCGCATCATAAATATTTGCCAGCTTTTCTGCTATTTCATCCTGTAAATTTGTATTTTGATCAATATAAATGCTTGTAGCCCCAAATTCACTAACGTCAAGTAGACCACAAATATATCCTCTTGGTTGTGAATTGATGGTTGTTTTATCTATTCCTCTTATGCATCCGGTAAATGTATAAGGGGGTATGGTGGTATATCTCTCATATGAGATAAGTTCAGTTCCAATTTTCAGTACTCTGCATCCGTCGGCCATTGTAGTTTCTTCAGGGTTTTGTTCGACATAAATAACGGTATCGCTTTCCCCAAGTGGCTTTGCCAAGGTAAAATATTTAAGCAAATTTAATCGATGATCAGGAATCGGTGTAACATATTTGCTGTCTCTGCCTATATGGGAGTGAAGAAAGTGAAATCCCGGTGTAATTCCTTCGGCTTTTATCTTGTCAAGCATATTTTTTAAATCATTTTTGCCACTAGGATACCTTTCATTCCATTCGTAATCGCCCAATTTTCGATATCCTTTACTATCAATGAATGAAGTGTAGTAAATCATGAAATTCTTAAATCCGCCCATTTTGGCATATTTCAAGTGTTCTTGAAGATTTTCGGGATTCACATCCCCCGACCAATAATACGATAACTTAGTTTTCTCATCCCTCCTGCTTTTCACTCCATTAGGCAGATGATAATCTTCTTCGACTTTGGCAATCTTATCCAAGAGTTCTTCAGTGTTGCAAACAATTAAAGCAGAACCAACCCCTTTTAATTTTATGTTTTTTTCAGCATTCGATTTCATAATATGATATCTGTTTCGTTTCTCCACATCAATCCGCGTATAAGGATCCGTACCCAACAAATTGATGGCAATATTGTCATCCCAAATAACATTAAGCCATTCACCAAAGTATTTCCTGTTTTTTACAGGTAACTGCATAAAACATATTTCGGTTGCAGGAGGTGGAGTAATTTTTAGATATGCAGGATAAGCTTCCGGTTCAATTATAAAATCTTCGAAATTAAAACCGATGTAATCGGGTGTTTCCTTTATTCGAATAACTGCTTCATAAGGGATCAACTCAAAACCAACGATTAATTTATCCCCTTCTTTGTGTATGGAAGTTGCTTGGAATGTCATTTTTTTATTGGGATGAGACAATTTGATTTCATTATGATAAGGTCGTTCCTGAGTAACTGAAAACAATGCAATATTTTCATTCGCAATTAGACATTCTTCGTTAGTGGGCTTAAATAAAAGACTTTTAGAAATTCCATTAGATCCAACAATTAATTTAAATTGTTCATTTTCGATGATAATGTCGTTAACATTATCTATTCGGCTTTGATTGCATGATATACAGGTAATGGGTATTAGAATAAATAAGTTGAAAAAACTTTTTATTTTCATATAATAAATATATTTATGTGTTTCTTTTTTTTTGATCAATTATAGAAATTTATTTATTTCATTTTTTATTTAATTAATACATATAAAAACTATTCCTTTTTTACAACAAATGTAAAAATTATTATAAAGCGAAAACAGGTATGGGGTGATCAAAATTTTATATCCGGGTTTGCAGCAAAAAATTCAGGATAACCGGGTAGATGTTATGATCGACTATGTAAGAACAGGGAATCATAATTGAATGTATTATTTTTTAATATATTGCAAATATAAGCCATGAAATCAATAAAGGACTTCAAAAAATGATTTAAACACTGCAATATTTGACATTTAACATTACTAATTTACTTTTCATTGTTCCGGAGGTGCATATGGCGATACGTCATACAGGAAAAATGTTTATTTTTGCGTTATGCAAAAAATAGATAGGATTATAGATTTGGGTACGATTCCTTACAAAGAAGCATGGGAATATCAGCAGAAGCTTTTCACCAAAGCAATTGAACAAAAAATGGGAAAAGAAAAAACCTCTCAGACGTTGATTCTTTGCGAGCATCCCCACGTAATAACGTTGGGAAAACACGGGAATCCCAATAACTTGCTTTTACCCATGGAAAGCCTTAGAAAGAGAGGTGTAGAATTTTTTTATACCGATCGGGGAGGAGATATTACCTATCATGGACCGGGACAATTAGTCGTTTATCCGATTTTCGATTTAGATGCTTTTGAAATGGGTCTTAAATCGTATATTTTCAAACTGGAAGAGGTTGTTATTCGGTTATTGAATGATTATGGCATAAAAGCAGAACGAATGCCGGGTGCTACGGGTGTTTGGTTAGAAACAGATGCCGGTAAAAAAGCACGTAAAATTTGCGCAATCGGTGTTCGCAGTAGTCACTTTGTTACCATGCATGGTTTGGCTTTGAATGTCAATGCTGATTTATCCTATTTTTCCTTGATCAATCCTTGCGGATTCATAGAAAAAGGGGTCACTTCCATTCAAAAAGAATTGAATTCGGACTGCCCTAAGATGGATGAAATAAAAAAGCGAACTGTTTATTATTTTTCCGAAATGTTTGGAACTTAAAAAATATGAATGTAAAAATGAAAAAGAATCTATTTGTGCTTTTAACTTTTATTTTTTTGAGTATCAATTTTGTTTTTGCTCAAGACAAAAGCTATGAGGTGAGACTTAGCGGCAATGCTTATGTAACTTCTCATCCGATGGGGGCAATTATTACGCCAAACGGATTGGAAAAGTGGACGGACAGCCGTTCTGTAATTCAAACATACATCTATTTTTCTCAACCCCAAACCATAAAACTTTCTATCAAAGGGAGTACGGAAGGACATTCCACTTTTCTTGTTTCTTTTCAAAACAAGAAAGTCAAAGTGGAAGTACATGATAACTTTATGGAGATTCCTGTGGGAAAATTTAAGATAAAAAAACCCGGTTACTATCCCGTGACGTTGCAAGGATTGCGAAAAACAGGTAACGAATTTGGTCGGATTGTTTCATTCATTGTGCAAACAAACGATGAACATTTAGTTTATGTTCATGATTTTTCGGATTATTTTGCAAGAAGGGGGCCTTCTGTTCATCTTAACTATAACATGCCGAACGACACGATTGAATGGTTTTACAATGAAGTTACTGTTCCCAAAAATGGTGAAGTCGTAGGAAGTTATTATATGGCAAATGGTTTTGGAGAAGGGTATTTCGGCATGCAATACAATTCGGAAAAAGAACGTCGAATATTATTCTCCGTATGGAGTCCGTTCGATACCCAGGATCCAACATTGATTCCTGATAGCCTTAAAATAAAGGTTTTACGCAGAGGTGAAGAGGTGCATATAGGGGAATTCGGGAACGAGGGTTCCGGCGGGCAAAGTTTTTTGCGATACAATTGGAAAGCGGGTAATACCTATAAATTTCTCACCCATATAAAACCCGATGGCGAAGGAAATACCGTTTATACATCGTATTTTTTTGCTGCTGATGAAAATCGCTGGAGGCTGATTGCGAGTTTTTTACGTCCTCAAACTCATGTTTATTATACCCATGCACATTCGTTTCTCGAAAATTTCATTCCTGAACAGGGGTATCGTACACGTGAGGCGTTTTTCGGGAATCAATGGTACCGATCGAAAACAGGAAAATGGATAGAAGCAACTGAGACTACATTTTCTTACGATGCAACTGCAAAAGCCGGAGTACGACTCGATTATAGTGGAGGTTACGATGAAACTTCAAATCGGTTTTATTTGAAAAACGGAGGCTTTTTCTCCGAATCAACCCCTTTGGGGTCAAAGTTCAATCGCAGAGAAACTAAAATTCCTCCTTCTATTGATTTCGATGAGCTCGATTTGTTGTAGTGATTTGCTCATTGCGCAGCAATTTTTTAATTTATTTTCACACGTATATTCATCATTTTTCTATTCTTCTTTTTATCTTTGTGAATATTTCAAATCAAGAATTTGGTTAAACAACTAAAAATAAAACAAAATGAAAAAATTATTCCCCCTGGGATTGACGTTTATAGCCATTTTGGCTTTAACAACTTCCTGTAAGCCCAAACAAAGTGCCTACCAACAAGTGTATGAAGCCGCAAAAGAAAAAGAAATGGAGGAAGCTGCATCACAACCCACCACCGTTGTTAAGGATGCTGCCGCGCTTCCACCTGTTGAAGTATCGGTGAGAAAAGAAAAAGTTGAACCGGTTTATTCAACAGATGCTCCCAATCTTAAAAAATATAGTGTTGTTATCGCTTCATTAAGTGTAAAACTCAATGCCGAATCGTTAAAATCGAGGATGGAAGCAGAAGGTTATCCGGTCATTTTGGCACAGAATGAACAAGGTATGTATCGAGTAATTGTGGCAAGTTATGATGACAAAGAATCGGCGGTTGCTAAACGTGACGAAATTTACCGTAAATATTCAGCCAAGGGTGATACGGAGTATTTACGAAAGACTTACGGCATACCTTTTAATGATCTTTGGATTTTAGAAAGACAGTATTAGTGATTAATATTAGTATACAGAAGAGCTATCTCGTGGAACAATCGGGGTAGCTTTTTTTGTAAAATACAAAATAGAGAGTATGATTGTCAGATTTTTAGGAACGAGTACTTCAACCGGCGTGCCCGAAATAGGATGCAGATGTGAAGTTTGTACTTCGAGCGACAAAAGAGATTATCGTCTCAGGGCATCAGTGCAAATCAACGTTGACGGCAAAAACATAATTATTGACTGCACCCCCGATTTTCGTCAGCAAATATTGAATCTTCCGTTTCAAAAAATAGACGGTATGCTCATCACACATGAACATTACGATCATGTGGGTGGAATCGATGATCTCAGACCATTTAGTCGGTTTGGAACAGTAAATCTTTACGTTGAACCTAATGTGGCACGTGCATTGGAAATACGTATGCCTTATTGCTTTGTTGCTAATAAATATATGGGGGTGCCGGATATCGAATTGCGCGAAATTCGAGATTTATCTCCTTTTTTTGTTGATGGTGTTGAGGTTGTTCCTATTCGGGTAATTCATTATAAAATGCCTATTTTGGGCTATCGGATTGAAAATTTTGCATATCTGACCGATGTGAAATACGTTCCGGAAGAAGAAATACCGAAATTGAAAGGGATAGATACATTGGTTTTAAGTGCGTTAAGAAAAAAGGAACACGTTTCACACGAAAACCTGAACGAAGCCATAGCATTATCCCGAAAAATTAATCCGCGAATTACTTATTTTACTCATATGAGTCATCAGATGGGACTGCACAGCGTGATGGAAAAACAATTGCCTCCCGATATGTTATTTGCTTACGATGGTTTGGAAATCACAGTTTGAACAAGCGTCGAAAATCACCATAAAAAATGAGTGTAGCAATATTTTTTGTTTTTTAACTCAATTGATGCAGCTTTTTTCCTTATTTATCGTCTTTTAAATAAAAACAAGCAGGGAAATTGCTGAAAGTTCCGAAAAAGAGTAATATATTTGCAATACACATAACCTGCCTATGAGAAGAAATATATTAAACTTTCAATGAGAAAACAGGTCAAATATTAAAAAGGAGAATATTAAAACAAACAGGGGGAACGCTATGAAAACAAATAAAATAATAATAATTGCGGGTTTGTTGGCTGTGATTCCTATTTTGGGCTTTGCGCAGGAATGGGACGATATTTATGCCGATCCTTCTCAAACTCCGCAACAAATAAATAAAGAGAAACCGCAATCTCCTAAAAAGAAAATTGTGGTGGTAGAAGGAGATGTGTCGAAACTGGAAGTTAAAAGTAGCAGCAGAGACATTGATGAATATAATCGGAGAGGACAAGAGACAGAAGAAATTGTCGTCCCTGAAAACGAGTATGAATACCAAGATTATGAATATACCGACAGAATAGTGAAATACCATGATCCGGAAGCTGTAATTAAAATTACGGGAGCAGACAAAATAACTATTTATACGAATGATGAGCTTTATTCCGATTATTACGATAAACGTTACCGTGATCCACGATGGAATTGTGGATGTTGCTACCCGTGGTATGATCCCTGGTACGACCCGTGGTTTTATGGTTGGTATAGTCCGTGGTATTACAGTGGTTGGCGATGGAACTTTTACTTTAGCTGGTATAGTCCTTGGTACTATGGTTGGCATGCTCCATGGTATAGCCCTTGGTATTACGGTTGGTATGATCCCTGGTTCTATGGTGGATGGGGATATCCCTATTATTGGGGATACAATGGGTACTATGCGGGTTTTTATGATGGAATATATGTTGGTGTAACCCGTAATCCTTCGGGTAGAAGCACTACTACGTATCGTTCGAGTGCGGCGGGAAGATCAACGTCGTCAGGTTTATCGGGATCGAGAAGTTCAGGTGCGACACGTTCGTCAACCGAAATTTCGGGTAGATCCTCCGGAAGGAGTTCCGTTGCAACCGGTTCCGGAAGAAGTTCGGCTGCCGGTTCTACTACCCGTATTGTTGATAATTCCGGTAGAGTTTATGATTCACGAACCGGAGAACAGATTGAAAATCGAGGTGCTGGCAGTCGCTCAAGCAGTAACACAAATACAACACGATCGGGAAGTTCTACTTCTACGCGTAGCAATGGAAATATCTACCAACGTTCTTCATCGGACTCTGGCAGAAGCAATAGTAATTCAGGAACATACGAGACACCTTCAAGAAGTAGTTCAACAACAAGAAGTTCCACATCAAGTGGTTCCACATACTCAACTCCAAGCAGAAGTTCTTCCGGTTCTTCAAGCAGCGGAAGTTCATCTTCGAGAAGTTCCGGATCGTCAAGCAGCGGATCTTCGAGTGGCAGAAGCAGTAGTGGCGGCCGCCGATAAATATAAACAATATAATCATGAGTGATGACTACCTTATCGATATCTGTATGACACATAAAAGGAAATGATAAGGTAGTCATTCTATTAAATTAATACAACGATGAAAAGATTTATTGGCCTCTTAGTGTTTGTTTTGACTTTTGTTTCTTATTTATTTGCTCAAGGTGAAGTAGAAGCCGGCAGAATGTCACGAAACGACCTTTACGGAACGGCTCGAGGCATGTCAATGGGCGGGGCATTTGGTGCACTGGGAGGGGATCTTACCGGTGTTGCTCTTAATCCGGCGGGAATTGCTGTGTATCGAAGTTCGGAAGTTGTCGCGACAGCCGATCTTTCACAAGAAAGCTCCAAAGTTGGCGATATTTCGAGGGATAAAACCTCTTTCAAAATGGATAATTTGGGATTTGTAGGTTCTTTTCCTCTAAGAAGCAATACTGTTCCGTTTATTAATTTTGGCTTTGCCTACAATAAAGTCAAATCTTTCAATAAAAAGATTGGTGCATATAATGGTGATCCGGCTTCTTCTTTAATGGATTATATGGCCGAAATTTCTACTCGACATAATGTAGATCCTGCTCATCTTGATTTTAATATTGTCAAAGATCCGTTTAGTTCCGGTGCGCCATGGTTATCAGTATTGGGATTTAATTCCTATTTAATTAATCCTCACCAGGATGAAGAGGGATTTTATAATTATACACCCTTACACAATGAAGCGGTTACCAATTCGCTTGCTTTGGTGGAAAAGGGCTCAGTGAATAATTACGACTTCACCATTGGAACAACGTTGGGTAAAGTAGTAAACGTGGGGATTACCTTATCTGTTACGGATATTTATTATCGTTTATCCTCCCGCTATTCGGAAGAATTCGAAAGGGGAGAGAATGCCGGTTTCGATTTGAGAAATTATCTTACGACAGAAGGTGCAGGGGTGGGAGCAAAAATTGGAGTTATTGTTCGCCCCATGCATGAGTTAAGAATCGGTTTAGCTTATCATACGCCTGTATGGTGTTCCCTTACCGACACTTATTCTGCCGAAATCGAAGATAATGTTACAGAATATGTGGTTGAAGATGATCCAGAGTCAGAGTATGAACCGGGAAAAACTTTTTCCGGATTATGTTCTCACGATTATCGTTTCAGAACTCCCGGTAAATGGGTGATGAGCGTTGCCGGTGTTATCGAAAACAGATTCATTGCCAGTCTCGATTATGAGCTTACCCATTATCAAAACATGAAATTCAAAGCCGATACGGATGAAGTAGATGCTGAGAGCATGTACGAGAATGATAATTTGTATATTTCTGAAGATTATAAAACCACGTCCACTGTCAGAGTAGGATTTGAATATCGATTTACTCCTCAGTTTTCGGGGAGATTAGGGTATGCCTGGATGGAAAATCCTTATGATAGTGAATACAGGGCAGGCAATAGGGAGACAGCTATTGCAGGATCTACTACTATTTATCGGATAGAGGGCGATGCTTCGTATTTTACGGGCGGATTAGGATACCGGTTCAGCAGGAATTTCTATCTTGATTTTGCCATAGTTTACAGAACTCAGAAAGATGATCTTTATCCGTATCCTAACGTGTTTGATGATAATGGAAAAAAGATAATAGATGCTTCTCCTTATACTCTCAAAAACAATAATATAAAAGGGTTGTTGACGTTAGGATATAAGTTTTAATATTTTCTTCCTTTCTATTAAAAAAAGCCGAACATTTCCATAAAGGATATTGTTCGGCTTTTTTGTTTTGTCATTCTTTTTAGAATGTTATGTTATTATTTCTAAATTTTGGTGTGTTCTTACATTATTATGTGCCGACTTTTATAATTCCACTTTTAATGTCAACCCCCATTGCAAGGGTTTACCTTTTTGGAAAAATTGATTTCCGAACGATTCAAAGTAAAATGCATTATATGTAGTGTTCAGCAGATTTTTACCCCATATTGCGACTTCAAAATTGTTCTTTACAATTCCAATTTTGGCATTTACCGTGTGATAGAATTTTTGATAAAGAGAATTTGCCTCATTCCAATAAATTTTCCCTGTCCCCATATATTGTATACATGCTGTGATGTAGTCGATAAATGCATTGCTGAAGAGATGTGTATAATTTCCGTTCAAGCTAAGCGTATTTTGAGGAGCATAAGGAACAAAATTTCCTTTATAGTTCGCTTCTTCAACATTGTTCCCAACTTTTACCGAATCGGTATAATTGTCGAATGTGGCATGAGCATACCCATAATTCACGTCCAGATTAAATCCCTTTCCTAAATAAGTTTGTAGCGAGAGCTCCATTCCTTTGCTCGTTACTTCACCTGCATTAGTGATCATTCGTCCCTGGCCACTCGGAACAAATTGGGTGAGTTGCATGTCGGAGATATCCATATAGAAAAATGCCAGATAAGTTTTCAGCCGGTTGTCCATGAGAGCAGTTTGAAATCCAATTTCATAATTCATACTGTGTTCGGGTTGATAAGCTATAGCGTCGGCAACATTTATTTTTGGAGCTGTTGGATTTCCTGCACTCATTAATTGTGCTTGCATTAAGTCGGCAAACATTTGTATATTAAATCCACCGGTTTTATAACCTTTCGATACAGTTGCATAGACGAATTGCTGATCATTCCACGTATATTTTAGAGCAATTTTAGGGAGAATTTCCGAAAATTTCATCGACTCCTTTCCTTGTAGTGTATCGGCTAAAGGATACGGAATAGTTCTAGGTCCCATTACCATTTTGAGATTTAATTTTGCGTTAGTAAAATAATCCAGATTTGTTTTTTCAAAATTGGCACGCAATCCTGCGGTAATGGAAAGTCCATCGACAAAAAGATGATTGTATGTCGATTGATGAAATAGTGCGCTTCCCCATGTTTTTGTGTCATAAGTACCAGGAATATCCATAACGCTATCTGTAATCGTCATTGTAGGTGCTCCTGCTGCCGCAGCCCGATCAAAAACCGGTTGAAGAATGTCGGTTATTCCGTCTTTTTTAAATGCTACCGGTGCGTCTGTATCCAGATATTGAATAAAAGAAGTCAACCCAAAACTCCATTGATAGTTGCTTGCTGTTTTTGATCTTAATGCGATTTCCTCGTTGAAAGCCTGTTGTTTTTGATGTTGATTGAGTGAAAAATAAGATTTTGGTAAAAAGTCCTGATCCATTTTCATGTCGTCCGAAAAATACTGGTGTGAAGTAGATGATGTAAGTTGTATTTTATCGTTAGTATATTCAAGCATCAAACTATTATTTACCATTGAACGCGAATAGTTGTTGTCATCGTTGTAGTTGGGTTGTGCCGTACCGGTGGAAGGTTCGTACAAACCATACGGATAAGCTGTTTGGTCAACATAGTCGTAATTGAAAATGTATTGTGTACGAAAATTCGGTCGGATAAACCATTCTATTTTTGCTCTTCCGCCCGCAGATGTTTTATCATCGGCTTTTTTATTGTTATAAAGATTCGTGAAAAATCCGTCAATATGGTTGCAGTAGCCACTTACAGACCAGGCGAGTTCCTTGTTAACTTTATCGTAATGCGCTGCTTGAACTTTTGCCAGTCCATAATTTCCCCCTGTTACAGAAAGTTTTGTTCCTTGATAGTCAAAAGGAGAGAGGGTATAAATATTAACTATTCCTCCCAAAGCATTGCGCCCGTAAAGTGTTCCCTGGGGGCCACGTAAAATTTCAATTTGCCGAATATCGTAAAAATCGAAATCGAAAGTCGATTTTTCAAAATATGGAACATTGTCAACATACAAAGCCATGGATTGACCTGTGCTGCGAGAGCCTATACCGCGGATATAGGGTGCAGTCGACATGGCTGAGCCGTAATCGGGTATGAAAAAATTAGGAACAAATACACTTAAATCTCTAATGGAATGCATTTGTGCTCCGTTTATCACATTGGGAGTGATAACTGTTGAAGAAACGGGCATTTGTTGCGACATCGTTTCCTTATGAGAATAGATTTTCACTTCTTCTAGATGAATTATCCTCAGTGAATCTGTTTGTTCATCATTTTCAGCTGATAAAATCATAGGGAATGATAAAAGAACAGCTATAAAAAAATGTTTTACAACCCTTTTCATGTTAATTGGATAAAATGACGATTTGTTGTTTTTGTTTGTGGAAAGCGAATGAGACGTGTACATAAAATAATAAAATAAAAAATCCAATTGTATTAAAGTTTGAAGAAGAGCCTTTAAAAGGAACTCCTACTGATTTTTCAAATTTTTCAATTGGAAAAAGATAATTTGTTTTTGTTGAAGATCAGAAGAAAAAAATTGAGCCTTTTTGGGGACTCGAACCCCAGACCAATTCATTACGAATGAATTGCTCTACCAACTGAGCTAAAAAGGCATCTCCTTTAATTGCGCATGCAAATTTATATAAAATTTTCGAGATAATTTCTCGACAAGAGGGCAAAAAAATCAGTATTCCGGATTATTTTCTCAAAAAGCCGGTGCTGAAGCGGGTAGATTTGCTCTGTTTAACGCGTTTACTTGCTCTGTTTCAACAGATCTCGAATTTCCGCAAGTAATTTTTCTTCGTTGCTTGGCTGAGGTGCAGGAACCGGTTTTTCCTCCTTTTTACGGCTAAGTGTGTTCATTGCTTTAATCACAAAAAAGATGGCTGTCCCAATAATAAGAAAATCAATGACGGTTTGAAAAAAATTACCATAATTCCATGTAATTGCCGGTGTAACAATTTCCATACCTTCAGTTGCTGCTTTCCTTAAAACAATTTTCAAATCCGAAAAATTGGTATTTCCCAAAAGCAACGAGATAGGCGGCATGAGGATGTCGTTCACAAACGAAGTTACCACTTTGCCAAATGCAGCACCAACTACAATACCTACTGCCATGTCAACTACATTTCCTCGCAGTAAAAATGTTTTTAATTCAGATGAAAGTCCCATAATGGTTAAAAATTAAAAGTTTAAGGTTGTTTTGTTTACAAAGAAACGAAAAAAATTAAATTAATTAGAGGAATTCAATTTATAAATACAACACGAGATAGAAAATTATAGAGGGGTATTGCCTCCATAATAAAGTGAAAAGCTTTACTTTTGTAGTAACACGTAAAGTAAAAATATTTTGTCATGTTGTATGCGAGAGAAATGGATATATGATTCAAAAAATGTTTCTCTTCAAAATAAACAAAAAATGTATATAGAAATTGATGATATTTCGGAAATTCATCAGGC
>Ga0116180_1000300_pt1 | contig 48299 bp, 43 predicted proteins | sample AD_UKC073_MetaG_FD_89804 | JGI IMG/M metagenome (GOLD analysis project Ga0116180, IMG submission 89804) | Active sludge microbial communities of municipal wastewater-treating anaerobic digesters from USA - AD_UKC073_MetaG | ecosystem: Engineered > Bioreactor > Anaerobic > Digestate | place: USA... | reverse complement strand
TTTGGCCGGCATCGAGACCGAACTGGCCACGATCCGCGAGGAAGGGCAACAAATCGAGTCGCGTCTGCGGGCCGCGCAAGAGCGGGTCCAGACCCGGCGGGGCCGGCTGACTTCGCTGCACACTCTGCAGGAGGCCGCACTCGGTCGTCGGCAGGGCCAATTGCGCGATTGGCTGCGCGCTCACCATTGGGACGATGCGCCGCGCCTGGCCGAGCAATTGGAGGTGGAGCCGGGTTGGGAGGCGGCGGTGGAAACCGCGTTGGCGGGCTGGTTGGACGCAGTTTGCGTGTCGCAGCTTGATCTGGCGGTGGACGGCGCCGACTTGCCCCAGGATGGCTTGACCTTGTGCGAATCGCCGCAGGAGGGATTGTCGACGGATACGGCGCAAGAGACCCCAGTCGATGCCCTAGCGACCAAGCTGCGCGCCCGCTGGCCGCTCGCCGGCCTGCTGGATGGGGTGAGGATTGTCCCGTCCATCGCCGACGCCTTGCAGCGGCGGGCTGAGTTGCCAACGGGTGAAACGCTGGTTACCCCGGACGGCGTGCTATGCGGCCGTCACTGGTTGCGGCTGCGGCGCGGCCACGACGACAGCGTGCTGGTGCGGGAACGGGAAATTCACCAGTTGGAGGCGACCCAGGCCGAGGAGACTGCAGCCTTGGAGCAGCTGACGGCGCAGGCCGAACAGTTACGGGTTCGTCAGCATGCGCTGGAACAAGGGCTGCGGCGCGAGTGGCAGCCGGCGGTCAATCAGGGCCATCGCGAACAGGCCCGCGTACAGGGCGAGCTGAAGGCGGCCCAGGCCAAGTGGGAGCAGAGCTGCGCCCGCCGCGCCGCGCTGGCCGAGGAGCAGTCCGAACTGGATGGGCAATACGAGCAGGATCGAGCGCAGGCGGCCAGTGCGCGAGCGCAGCTGGCCACCGCGACGCAGGCGGCGGAAGCTTTGCGCAGCGAACGGGTAGCGCGGCAGGCGGAACGGGATCGGCGGCATGAGGTCGTTCGGCAATGTCGCGCCCAGTTGGAGCGCGCCCGCCAGACGACTGCCCGGCAAACGGCTGCGCTGGAAACCCTGCGGGTGCGGTTGACGGCCGTCGATCAGGCCCTGGACCGATTGGCGGCGCAGGGTGAGCAGTTGCTGGCGCGTCGCGACCAGCTGGATGCGGAACGGGCGGCCGATGACGGTGCGGCACTAGCGGCCGCCGAGCGGGAACTGGCCGTTCACCTGGAAACGCGGCTGGCCGTCGAGGCGGAATTGCGGGCGGTGCGCCAGGACCTCGAAGCCCAGGACAGCGCGTTGCACGAGGGTGAACAGACCCGTGTCCACTGCGAACGCCAGGCCGAGGCGCAACGCGGACAGATCGAGGCGTTACGGCTGGCCTTGGGCGAGGCGCGGGTACGGCAGCAGACGCTGTGCGAGCAGTTGCGCGAGCTGGGTGCCGAGCCGGAAGCGTTGCTGTCCACCTTGTCGGCGGTCGCGGCCGAGAGCGAGTGGCTGGCCCGGCTGGAGCAGGTCGAACGGCGCATCCAGCGCCTGGGGCCGATCAATTTGATGGCGATCGAGGAATTCGCCCAGCTGTCGGAGCGCAAGAATTATCTGGACGCCCAGAACGCCGACTTGCTGGAGGCGCTGACGACCTTGGAAAACGCCATGCGCAAGATCGATCGGGAAACCCGGACTCGGTTCCGCGATACCTTCGAGCGGGTCAATGCCGGGCTGGGAGAACTGTTCCCGCGGCTGTTCGGCGGCGGCCAGGCCCATCTGGAGCTGACCGGCGAAGACGCGCTGGACACCGGGGTGGCCATCATGGCCAAGCCGCCGGGTAAGCGGATCGGGTCGATCAGCCTGCTGTCCGGCGGCGAGAAGGCCCTGACCGCCGTGGCGCTGGTGTTTGCCATCTTCCAGCTCAATCCGGCGCCGTTCTGCCTGCTGGACGAGGTGGACGCGCCGCTGGACGAGGCCAATGTCGGTCGCTTCGGCGCACTGGTCCGGGACATGTCGGCCCAGGTCCAGTTCATCTTCGTCACTCACAACAAGGCGACCATGGAAATCGCCCAGCATCTGACCGGCGTGACCATGCAGGAACCGGGGGTGTCGCGCCTGGTGGCGGTCGATGTCGAGGAGGCGGCGCGCCTGGCCATGGTCAGCTGATGGGCCTGGCGTCTCGATTGCGCGATGGACGGCGGTGGGCGTGCTCTGCCGGTCGGCTCCTCGTGCTACACTCTCCAAGGTGAATCTCACCCTTTGCAAAAGGTCCGACGCCATGCGTTCCTTAATGGTCACCAGAGGCATCATCCTGATTTTGACCGCTATTCTGACTTTGACCGCCCCGTTGACGATGGCGGAAGAGGGCGGCCCCAATGCGCCGGCCAGCCCGGATCTGATGGCCGCCGACATGTTGCTGGCCAGACCGGCGGGCGTGGTGGCCACGGTGTTGGGTTCGGCGATCTTCATCGTCGGGCTGCCCTTCACCTTGATCAGTGGCAGCACCGATCAGGCGGCTCAGCAACTGATGCAGAAACCGGCCAATTACACCTTCAGCCGCCCCATGGGTCAGGATGTCGGGGGCTTGGGCAATCCGCAACACTGACGGCGATCGGCGGCTTGGCAGCGGTCGCCGGATACGGGCCGCGACCGCCGGTCCGCCGCCTTCCGGTCGTCAATCGCCTTCGTTGAGTTGGTTCAGCTCATCGAACTGGGGCGCGATCACGAATTTGCCGGTCTTGTCGATATAGCCCCACTTTTCTTTCACCTGAACCGCCGCCAATCCGTCCGAGAAGCCTTGCGCCTGATCGAACTGCGCGGGAATCGCCATTTGTCCAGTCTTGTCGATATAGCCATAGCGGCATTCGGACACAACCATTTCGTCGCCCAGCTTCTGGGCTTCGTCGGGACTGACCGCGACGAACTTGCCGCCCTTGTCCAGATAGCCGTACTTGCATTCGTTCGGCACGGCGGCCAGCCCATCGGAAAACACGGCGTAGTCCTCGAACCGGGGTTCGATCACGACCTTGCCGGTCTTGTCGATATAGCCCCACTTGTTCTTGGCCTGGATCGGCGCCAAGCCGTCGGAGAAAGAAGCGACGTGCTCGAATTGAGGCTGGATGACCATTTTGCCGCTCGGGTCGATAAAGCCCCACTTGTCCTTGACCAGCACGGCCGCGAGACCTTCGGAAAAACCGAGCGCCTCGTCGAATTGCGGCGGCACGATGGCCTTGCCGGTCTTGTCGATGAAGCCGAACTGGTAGTTCTTGTCTCCCTTCTTGTAGACGATCGCGATCCCTTCCGAGAACTCGCTGATCGACGAGCGATCGCCTTCTGCTTCCGCTTTGGCTGTCTCCACCGCGCTGCTCTGGCCGGCCCAGCCAGCCAGAGCAGCAAGAGCGATGGACGCGGCAACGATTCGGTAACTCAAGGGAATGAACATCACGTTTCTCCGGTTCGCTACTTCATGTTCGTGGTTCATGTTCACGGGCTGCGCCCATCTGGCCTGCGCGGTGGGACCCATGTGGGCCAACGAGGGCGGGGGCATTGCGAGAACACGCTGCGCATTTAGTGTACTCTGAAGCATCATGAGAGGAATTTTCCCCAACGGCTCGGAATCCATTAAGCTAGAAATCATCAATGGGGCGCAGGATACTCGAACGTGAATCCTCCAGGCTGGATATCCGGAACGGAAGCGACCAGGCAGCGACCGGGATGGTGGGCATCCGTGTCCGCGCCAGCGCGCCCGATGGCCATCCGAACGCATTCGATTCTCACATTGAGCCGTACGCCATGACCACCGGAACCCTCTACATCGTCGCCGCTCCATCCGGGGCCGGCAAGACCAGTCTGGTCAAGCGCCTGGTGGACACCACGCCCGGCGTCGTCGTTTCCGTCTCCCACACCACCCGCTCGCCCCGGCCCGGCGAGCGGCATGGCGAGCATTACCATTTCACCGCGCCCGCTGTGTTCGAGACCATGATCGCCGAGGGTGCGTTCCTGGAACATGCTCGGGTTTTCGACAACCACTACGGCACCAGCCACGCCGCGATCCTGACCCAACGGCAAGCTGGACTGGATGTCATCCTGGAAATCGACTGGCAGGGCGCTCGCCAGGTTCGCGCTCTGGCCCCGGACAGCCTGAGCATCTTCATCCTGCCCCCTTCGCGCGAAGCTTTGCGGCAACGCTTGGCCGGGCGCGGGCAGGACAGCCCCGAAGTGATCGAGCGGCGCATGGCGGCTTCGCTGGACGAGTTATCGCACTATGCGGAATTCGACTATCTGGTGATCAACGACGACTTCGCCACCGCGTTGGACGCCTTGCGCGCCATCGTGATCGCCAATCGTCAGCGCCGCGCCATCCAATTGGCGCGACAACAGGAACTTCTACACGCGCTCTTGTCTTAACTATTTGTTACTACTAGACTGTTCGGTTCAAACTGATCAGCGATGAATCCGGAGAAATCCCTGCATGGCCCGAATTACCGTTGAAGATTGCCTCGACCGGGTGGACAACCGCTTCGAGCTGGTGCTGATCGCCGCGCGCCGCGCCCGTGATCTGGCCCTTGGCAAGGAAGCGCTGGTGCCCTGGGAAAACGACAAGCCGACCGTCGTCGCCCTGCGGGAGCTGGCTGAAGGCAAGCTCGATTATCTGGTCAAGGAAAAGTACGCGCGCCCCGGCTCGCCGCCATCCGAACCCGAACTCGAGCCGATCGCCGCTGCGTCCGACGATATCGCAGCCGAAACGGACGAATAGCGACCGACGTCGGTAGCAGGAGATCGCCAGTGTTAAGCACGCCGCTGCGGGACCAGAATGTCATTCAACAGCTTCCCCACCTGACTGTCGACAGCGAGTGGCTGGATGATCTGCATCTCCGCATCGACGATCTGTGCACGATCGCCGGCGAATACCTGGAGCCAGCCCAGGTCGAGCGCCTGCGCGACGCCTGCTATTTCGCCACCGAAGCCCACGCCGGCATCTATCGCAAGAGCGGCGAACCGTACATCTTTCACCCGCTGGCCGTCGCTCGCATCCTCGCCAACGTCCGTTTCGACCACGAAACCCTGCAGGCGGCCCTGTTGCACGACGTCATTGAGGATACCCATTACAGCAAGGAACAGCTCAGTAGTCGCTTCGGCCCGGAAGTCGCCGGCCTGGTAGACGGCGTCAGCAAGCTGACTCAGATCCAGTTCAATTCCAAGCGGGAAGCGCAGGCCGAAAACTTCCGCAAGATGTTCCTGGCGATGGCCAACGACCTGCGGGTCATCATGATCAAGCTGGCCGACCGTCTGCACAACATGCGCACCTTGGGGGCGATGCGCCCGGAATCGCGTCGTCGCATCGCCCGCGAAACCCTGGAGATCTACGCCCCGATCGCTGGCCGGCTGGGCATGAACCACCTGCGCCAGGAGCTGGAGAATCTCGGTTTCAGCCATCTCTATCCCATGCGTTTTCGGGTGTTGCAGGACACGGTGCGCAAGATGAGCGGCAATCGCCGCGAAATCGTCGGCCAACTGGAAACCCGTATTCAGACCCGTCTGGACGACGAGGGCATCAAGGCCCGGGTGGTGGGGCGCGGCAAGCATTTGTGGGGCATCTATCAGAAGATGCGCACCAAGCACCTGCCGTTCCGGGATGTCCACGACGTCTACGCAGTGCGGATCATCGTCGACGCGGTGGATACCTGCTACCGCGCGCTGGGGGCGATGCACAATCTGTACAAGCCGTTCATGGGGCGGTTCAAGGACTACATTGCCATCCCCAAGGCCAATGGCTACCAGTCGCTGCATACGGTTCTGTTCGGACCCAACGGCGTGCCGATCGAGGTTCAGATCCGCACCGAAGAAATGCACATCATGGCCGAGGTCGGCGTTGCCGCGCACTGGCGCTATAAGTCCGGCAGCGACAGCCAGGGCAGCCACGCCCAGCAACGCGCGCGCGAATGGCTGCAGAAACTACTGGACATGCAACGCCGCGCTGGCAATCCGGTGGAATTCCTGGAAAGCGTCAAAATCGACCTGTTCCCCGACGAGATCTACGTCTTCACCCCACGCGGCGAGATCATCGAACTGCCGCGCGGGGCCACCGCGGTCGATTTCGCCTATGCCATTCATTCCGACGTCGGCAACACCTGTGTCGGCGCCAAGGTCGACCGGCGTTTGGTGCCGTTGCGCACCCCACTCAACAATGGCCAGACCGTCGAAGTCGTCATCACTCCCACCGCGCGTCCCAATCCCGCCTGGCTCAATTTCGTGGTCACCGCCAAGGCCCGCGCCAGCATCCGCCACTACCTCAAGCATCTCCAGCGCGAGGAGGCGATCCTGCTCGGCAAGCGCCTGCTGGAAAAGGCCCTGGCGGGTCGGATCGGCGGGCTGAGCGAGTTGCCGGTCGAAGCGGTGCGGGCGCTGATCCAGGAACTGAAGCTGGTCAGCTTCGATGATCTGCTGGCCGACATCGGTCTGGGCAACCGGGTCGCGGCCCTGATCGCCAAGCAACTGCTGCCCGACGAAGAGGACGAGGTCACCACCTCGCCGGACGCCAGCGCCCAGCCTCTGCTGATCAAGGGCACCGAGGGCACGGTGGTCAGTTTCGGCAAATGTTGCCGGCCGTTGCCGGGCGATCCCATCATCGGCTATCTCAACGCGGGTCGCGGCATCGTCATCCACCGTGACAACTGCAAGAACGTCACCAGCTACAAGAAATCGCCCGAGAAATGGATCGAGGTGGAGTGGGAGCAGAACATCACCTCCGACTTCAGCGTCGAATTGCGGCTCGATGTGATCAACAAGCGTGGAGTGCTGGCCACCATCGCAGCGGCCATCTCCGCCACCGACACCAACATCGAGACCATCAACACCTCGGAGCGAGATGGCAACACCACCATCGTCTACCTGTTGCTCAACGTCCGCGACCGGGCGCATCTGGCGCGGGTGATGCGTCGCTTGCGCACCCTGCCTGAGGCGCTGAGACTGGCCCGACGCAACAACTGACGCGGGGCAAGCATCGCATCCATCTGTCATCCTTCCCCTGCGCCCATCGCCCCTGCCGGGGCCATGCCAAGGAACACCGATCATGCCGCGCGAAATCATCAAGACCGATCAGGCTCCCGCCGCCATTGGTACCTATTCCCAAGCGATCAAGGTGGGTCACACCGTCTACCTGTCCGGGCAGATTCCGCTCGACCCGACCACCATGCAGTTGGTGGAAGGCAGCATGGAGGCCCAGATTCATCAGGTGTTCAACAATCTGGCGGCGGTAGCGCGCGCTGCCGGCGGTCACTTGGCCGATACGGTCAAGCTCAATGTATTCCTGACCGATCTCGGCCATTTCGCCTTGATCAACCAGATCATGGCCGAGTATTTCCAGGAACCCTATCCGGCGCGGGCCGCCATCGGTGTCGCCGCCCTGCCTCGTGGCGCTCAGGTTGAAATGGACGCGGTGCTGGTGCTGGAGCGCTAGCGACCGTGGCGAATCCGGCCCGACCATTGCCCACCGAGCCGGTTCCAGTCACTGCCTTGAAAGGCGTTGGGCCACGCCTGGCCGAACGATTGCAGCGGCTGGGGATTCGCACCGCCGAAGACGTGCTGCTGCATCTGCCGACGCGCTATCAGGATCGCACCCGTCTGACCCCGATCGCGCGCTTGCAAGCCGGGGACGAAGCCCAGATCGAGGCTGAGGTGGTTGGCAGCGAGGTGGCAGGGCGCAGCCGACGTTTTCTGCTCTGTCATGTGGCCGACGGCACCGGGGTCCTGACCCTACGCTTCTTTCATTTCAGCCCGGCCCAGCAACAATGGCTGTGTCAAACCGGTGCGCGCTTGCGCTGCTTCGGCGAGGTCCGGCAAGGTCAAACGGCTTTGGAGATGATCCATCCCGAATGTCGGCGGATCGGGACGGACGCGCCGCCGGTGACCGATCGGTTGACGCCGGTCTATCCCACCACCGCCGGTCTGCAACAGTTCACCCTGCGTAATCTGGCCGAACAGGCCCTGGCTCAGCTGGACGAGTTTTCCCTGCTGCCGGAATGGCTACCGTCGGCCTTGCGGACGCCGTTTCAGTTGCCGCCCATTCCCGAGGCGGTGCGGTTGTTGCATCAGCCACCGGCCGACACTGCCCTGGCTGAGCTGGAAAGCGGTCGTCATCCCGCCCGGCGGCGGCTGGCCTTCGAGGAGCTGTTGGCTCATCAACTCAGTCTGCGTCGGTTGCGTGAGCGGATGCGGCGACAGGCCGCACCGCCGCTAGCGGGCAACGGCGGTCTACGTCGCCGTCTGCGGGAACGTCTGCCTTTTTCCCTGACCGCCGCCCAACAGCGCGTGCTGGAAGACATCGACGCCGATCTGAGCCAGCCACGACCGATGTTGCGTCTGTTGCAGGGGGATGTCGGTTCCGGCAAGACGGTGGTCGCTGCCTTCGCCGCACTCCAAGCGGTCGAGACCGGTGCCCAGGCCGCGTTGATGGCCCCCACCGAACTGCTGGCCGAACAGCATTACCGCAATTTCCACCACTGGCTGGGCGAGCTGGGGGTGGAGGTGGCCTGGTTGACTGGACGCCTGGTCGGCAAGGCCCGGCGGAGGTTGCTGGAACGGCTGGCCGCCGGCGATATTCACATCGCGGTCGGCACCCATGCCCTGTTCCAGGAGGATGTCGCCTTCGCCGCGCTGGCGCTGGCGATCGTCGACGAACAACATCGCTTCGGCGTCCATCAGCGGCTGGCGTTGCGCGAGAAGGGTCGGCAGGGCGACAGCTGCCCGCATCAGCTGATCATGACCGCCACGCCGATTCCCCGTACTTTGGCCATGAGCGCCTACGCTGATCTGGACACCTCGGTGATCGACGAGCTGCCTCCGGGCCGACTGCCGGTGAAAACGGTCGTCGTGCCCGACAACCGCCGCGAGGAGGTCGCCGCCCGCATCCGCCAGGCTTGCCGCAGCGGTCGGCAAGCCTACTGGGTCTGCCCGCTGATCGAAGAGTCCGAAGTCCTGCAATGCCAGGCGGCCGCCGTCACCGCCGAGCGCTTGACCGAACTGCTGCCGGAGCTGCGTATCGGCCTGGTGCATGGCCGGTTGCCGCCCAACGTCAAGGAAGCCGTGATGGCAACCTTCAAGCGCGGCGAATTCGATCTGCTGGTCGCCACCACGGTGATCGAAGTCGGCGTCGATGTGCCCAACGCCAGTCTAATGATCATCGAGAACGCCGAACGGCTGGGTTTGGCGCAACTGCATCAATTGCGCGGTCGGGTCGGGCGCGGGGCCGCCGCGAGCAGCTGCGTGCTGCTCTATCGCCCGCCGCTGTCGGATGTTGCCTACCGTCGGTTGGCGGTGCTGCGGGAGAGCTGCGACGGCTTCGAAATTGCCCGCCGCGATTTGGAGTTGCGCGGTCCCGGCGAGGTGCTCGGCACCCGCCAGACCGGGGAGCAGACCCTGCGGGTGGCCGATCTGCTGCGTGATCAAGACCTGTTGGACGCGGCCCGCTACACTGCCGACCGCCTGTTGCGCGACCATCCGACCTGCGTGGAGCCCTTGATCCGACGCTGGATCGGCAGTGGCGCGCGTTACGGCGAGGTATGAGCAGGCAGCGGGTCCGGCTCAGCGCTTTTGGGTTTCTTCCAGCTGAAAGTGGTCTTTGTCGATCCCGGTGCGGGGCGCACGCGTGCCTTCCAGCTTGATGCGCAGTCGCAGATTGTTGGCGGAATCGGCATGGCGGATCGCGGTGTCGTAGCCGATCCGGCCCGCTTCGTACAGATTGAACAGCGCCTCGTCGAAGGTGACGATGCCCGGTTCGCTGGAACGGGACATGATGCTCTTGATCTCCTTGACCCGGCCTTGCATGATCAGCTCCGACATCAACGAGGTGTTGAGCAGGACCTCGACCGCCGGAATCAGTCCTGGCCGATCCTCGCGCGGTAGCAGGCGTTGCGAGATGAAGGCTCTCATGTTGAACGATAGATCCATCAACACTTGCTCGCGTTTCTCGTCGGGGAAGAAGTTGACGATGCGGTCGAAAGCCTGATCGGTATTGTTGGCGTGCAGGGTCGTCAGGCACAGGTGACCGGTTTCGGCGAAATTGATCGCGGCTTCCATGGTTTCCCGGTCGCGGCACTCGCCGATCAGGATGACGTTGGGCGCCTGGCGCAGCGCGTTTTTCAACGCCACTTCGTAGGAGTCGGTGTCGGTGCCGATCTCGCGCTGATCCACCAGCGATTTTTTGTGGCGGTGGAAGAACTCGATCGGGTCTTCGACGGTCACGATATGATCCGAGCACTGACTGTTGCGATAATCCAGCATTGCCGCCATTGAGGTGGTTTTGCCGCAGCCGGTTCCGCCCAGGAACAGCACCAGTCCGCGTTTGAACAGGGCGATCTCCTTGAGGATTGCCGGCAGGTTGAGTTCGTCGGTGGTCGGGATCCGCTCCTGAATCAACCGCATCACCATACCGGCGCTGTTGCGCTGGGTGAAGGCGCTGACCCGGAATCGGGCCAGATTCGGCAGGTTCAGGGAAAAATTGGCCTCGTGGGAGCGATCGAACTCGCGCGAGTGGCGGTCGTTCATGATCGAGCGAACCAGCAACGATGTCTGTTGCGGGCTCAGTTTATGGTCGCCGATGCGGTGAATTTCCTGGTTGATCTTGAGCGCTGGCGGGCTGCCGGCGGTGATGAAAATGTCCGATCCTTCCAACTCCAGGAGTTTGAGTGTCAACTCGTACAGGTATTGGGTCGCCTGGTCCTGGCCATTCATGACCTCATGAACATTCGGAATACTGGGTTTCCCCACGTTCTGCTCCATTGCGCTCTCCCATCGCCGCTTCACGGGCGTCATGCTGGCCCACGCTCGCTTAGGAGTTCCAAGCGGGCCATCTGGCCCAGCCGGATCTCCAACCCCACTTGAAGTGTCACCCACTCTCGCGAGTGTTACCAACTATTTTATACTGCGCAAATCGTGCTGGGATGACTGTCTCTGGAGTTGTCACCCCATCGTTCCGCTGCGCCGTCGATCACGACCTTCCCGCATCGCAGCCCCCTATGCTCTACCAGGAGATTGCCACCGTCATGAGCCGATTTTGCCGCCTGCTGTCCATGATCGTCGTGTTGCTGCCTCTCTGCTCGCTGGCCAGTAGTCCGCGCGCCGATAGCCCACCGCCGCCGGATTTCCGTAAACTGGTCAAGCAGAACGAAGCGACGGTGGTCAATATCAGCTCCACCCAGCAGCAGCCCAAGCAGAGTGCCCGCTCGCCCGGCTTGCCGGAACTGCCGGGCAAGGAAAATCCCTACCTGGAGTTTTTCAAGCGTTTCTTCCAGGAGCGTCCCGAATTGCCCGGCGACCGCCAGGCCAACTCGCTGGGATCGGGTTTCATCATCTCGCCCGACGGTTATATCTTGACCAACGCCCATGTTGCCCAGGACGCCGACAAGATCATCATCCGGCTCAGCGATCAGCGAGAACGGCCGGCCAAGGTCATCGGCGTGGATGAGCTGACCGATCTGGCGGTGCTCAAGATCGACGGTGAAAATCTGCCCTCGGTCAAGATCGGCGACTCCGATAACCTGGAGGTCGGGGAATGGGTGCTGGCTATCGGCTCGCCCTTCGGACTGGAGCATACCGCCACTCAGGGCATCGTCAGCGCGGTGGGTCGCAGTCTGCCCAGCGGCACCTACGTCCCGTTCATCCAGAGCGATGTCGCGGTCAATCCCGGTAGTTCCGGCGGCCCTCTGTTCAACCTGCGCGGCGAGGTAATCGGCATCAACTCGCAGATTTACAGCAGCACCGGCGGTTACATGGGGCTGTCGTTCGCCATTCCGATCAAGCTGGCCATGCAGGTGGTCGAGCAATTGAAATCCACTGGCGAAGTCACCCGCGGCTGGCTGGGCATCCTGTTGCAACCGGTCAACAACGATCTGGCCGAAGCCTTCAGCCTCGACCGGCCGCGCGGGGCGCTGGTGGCGCAGATTCTGCCGGACAGCCCCGCAGCCAGCGCCGGATTCAAGCAGGGCGACATCGTCCTGCGCTACGGCGGCGAGCCGGTCGAAGATTCCTCGCAACTGCCCCGCATGATCGGAGTGACCCCGGTGGGCAAGACAGTGGCGATGTCCATCCTGCGCAATGGCGAGCCGCTGGAGATCAAGGCCACCATCGCCCGGCTGGAGCCGGTTGCGGAAACCGTCGCCACCATGGACGAACACGACGATCCTCGGCTGAAGGTCACGGTGGCCGATTTGAGCAACGAACAACGCCGCAATCTCGGCATGGACGATCAGGGAGTGCTGATCTCCAGTCTGGATGAAGGTCCGGCGGGCAACGCCGGCCTGTACCCGGACGATATCGTGCTGGCGATCAATCATATCCCGGTGAAAAACGCCAATCAGTTTGTCGAACTCACCAAGGATCTGCCCAAGGGCAAGGCGATATCGATGCTGGTCCGGCGCGAAAACGAATCGCTGTACTTGGCCGTGCGCATCCCCAAGGATTGAGTCACTTTCCGAAGGAAACCGATGAACCCCAACAATTGCCTCGATTTCGAAAAACCTATCGCTGAACTGGAAGCGATGCTCAGGGAGCTGCGCCACCTTAGCGCCGAGCAGGATTTGAACATCAGCGACGAAATCGCTCGTCTGGAAGCCAAGAGCAAGGCGCTGACGGAGTCGATCTTCGCCAGTCTGACCCCTTGGCAGATTGCCCAAATCGCCCGCCATCCCCTGCGGCCCTATACCCTGGATTACGTGGAGCGGTTGTTCACCGATTTTCAGGAACTGCATGGCGATCGGGCCTTCGCCGACGATCACGCCATCGTAGGCGGGCTGGCGCGGCTGGACAACCGGCCGGTGCTGGTGATCGGCCACCAGAAGGGCCGCGACACCAAGGAAAAGATCTACCGCAACTTCGGTATGCCGCGACCGGAGGGCTATCGCAAGGTGTTGCGGCTGATGAAACTGGCCGAGCGTTTCCACTTGCCGGTCGTGACCTTCATCGACACCCCCGGCGCTTATCCCGGCATCGGGGCCGAGGAACGGGGTCAAAGCGAGGCGATCGCCCGTAACCTGTTCGAGATGAGCCGCTTGCGAGTGCCGGTGATCTGCGTGGTCATCGGCGAGGGCGGCTCCGGTGGAGCGCTGGCGATCGGGGTCGGCGATCGGATGCTGATGCTGGAATACGGCACCTATTCGGTCATCTCCCCGGAGGGTTGCGCCGCGATCCTGTGGAAGAGCGCCGAACGGGCGCCCGATGCGGCCGAGGCCATGGGTCTGACCGCCGACCGCTTGGCCAAGCTCAAGCTGATCGACGAAGTGATTCCCGAACCACCGGGCGGCGCTCACCGGGATATGGCGCAAATGGCCGAGAACATCCGCGTCGCTCTGCGCGACCATCTGGCGCAGCTGGACGCGGTCGAGGTCGAGGAACTGTTGGAAAATCGTTACCGGCGCTTGATGGGGTATGGCGTATTCAAGGCTGCCGAACCGACCACGTCCCTGCAGTCTTCCTGGCAGAGCAGCGTGGCGGCTTTGCTGGGGAAAGATACCCTGTTAAACAAGGATTGAGGACCGCGGCCGCTTCCGCCCAACCGGGAGTGGTCGACTACCTCTGGCATGGCTTCCATGACCGCAATCCTGGATCGCGACTGGCTGAAGACGGCCCTGGCCGCTCAGCCCGCTCAACGATTGGTTGTGGCCTACAGCGGCGGGGTCGACTCCCACGTCCTGTTGCATCTGCTGGTGCGTCACCGCGCCCATTGGCCGGAACGGACGCTGACAGCGATTTATGTCGATCACGGCTTGCAATCCGCCTCCGCCGCTTGGGGCGAACACTGCGCCGCAGTCTGTCGGCAATTGGCGGTGCCGTTTCGGATGCTGGCGATCGACGCCCGACCCACGCCGGGCGAAAGTCCGGAGGCGGCCGCTCGCCGCGCCCGCTACACAGCGCTGGCCCGCGAACTCGATTCGGAGAGCGCCCTGCTTACCGCCCATCATCGCGACGATCAGGCCGAGACTCTATTGTTGCAACTGCTGCGCGGCGCGGGTCCGCACGGGCTGGCGGCCATGCCGGCCGTCAGTCGGCTCGGGCCGGGCTGGCTGTGGCGACCTTTGCTGGGCTTCGACCGCGCCGCTCTCCTCGCGTATGCCCAATCCCACGGCTTGCGCTGGATCGAGGATAGCAGCAACGCCGATCCGGGTTTCGACCGCAACTATCTTCGTCATCGCATTCTGCCGCTGCTGCAGGAGCGCTGGCCGGCCGCCAACCGGACCCTGGCTCGCGCCGCCCAGCGCTGCGCCGACGCCGCCGAATGGCTGGACCAGGAAGCCGCCGCCGAGCTGGCCCGCGCCGCACCCGACCGGCCCGATCGCCTCGGCATCGCATCCTTGCGTGAGTTGCCCGACCTGCACCAGCGCAATCTGGTGCGCTACTGGCTGCGCCAATTGCAGCTGCCAACGCCCGACAGTCGCCAGCTGCGCCAACTGCTCCACGATGTGCTGACGGCGGGTCGCGATCGCCAGCCCTGCAGCCGCTGGCCTGGCGTCGAAGTTCGCCGCCATCGCGATGGACTGTACGCCATGCCACCGCTGACGCCTCATTCAGCGGGACAGCTGCTGAACTGGCGCGCCACGGCTGTCGGTTGGCCACCACTGACCTTGCCAGGGATAGGTACGTTGCGCCTGGAGCCGACGACCGGTACTGGATTATGCGCTGGGGCGATCGCTGAAGGTTCGTTGCTGGTACGGTTCCGGCAGGGCGGCGAACGCTTCCGGCCCGTCGGTCGGCTGCATGGCCAGGAGCTGAAAAAGCTGTTGCAGGAGGCTGATATACCGCCGTGGGAACGCGACCGCCTACCGCTGCTGTATGCCGGACCGAGTCTGCTGGCGGTCGTGGGTCTGGGGATCGCCGCTGACCATGCCGCTCCCCCCGGCGCGCCCGCTTGGCAGGTGGTTTTGCAGTCGCCATCGCCGGCTGGGTCTGGTATCTTGTAGTGTCTTTCTCAACTCCCCCCATCCCGGCATGACTCGATTCATTTTTATCACCGGCGGCGTCGTTTCCTCTCTCGGCAAAGGCATCGCGGCCGCGTCACTGGCGGCAGTCCTGGAAGCCAGGGGCCTGAAGGTCACCCTGATCAAGCTCGACCCCTACATCAACGTCGATCCGGGCACCATGAGCCCCTTCCAGCACGGCGAGGTCTTCGTCACCAGCGACGGGGCTGAAACCGACCTCGATCTTGGCCACTACGAACGTTTCGTCTGCATGACCGCGACCCGGCGCAACAACTTCACCACCGGGCGCATCTACGAAAACGTGATCCGCAAGGAACGGCGCGGCGATTATCTGGGGGGCACGGTGCAGGTGATTCCGCACATCACCGACGAGATCAAACGCTGTATCCGGCTGGGCGCGGGTGAAACCGACATCGCCCTGGTGGAAATCGGCGGCACGGTCGGCGACATCGAATCCCTGCCGTTCCTGGAAGCCATCCGTCAGTTGGGGGTCGAACTGGGCCGCGAGCGCTCGCTGTTCATTCACCTGACCCTGGTGCCCTATATCCCCACCTCCGGCGAGCTGAAGACCAAGCCAACCCAGCACTCGGTCAAGGAACTGCGTTCCATCGGCATCCAGCCCGACATGCTGCTGTGCCGTTCGGATCGGGAAGTACCGGCCGAGGAGCGTCGCAAGATCGCGCTGTTCACCAATGTCGAGGCCAAGGCGGTCATCAACGTGCCGGACGCCGACACCATCTATCGCATCCCGCTGCTGCTGCATGCCCAGGGCGTGGACGACATCGTCACCCGCAAGCTGCGGCTGGACAACCTGCCATCGGCCAATCTGGGCGACTGGGAGCGGGTGGTGCGGGCGGTCATGACCCCGACCGGCGAGGTCGACATCGCCATGGTCGGCAAGTACGTCGATCTGGCCGACGCCTACAAATCGTTGAACGAGGCGTTGCAGCACGCCGGGATCCACACCCGCACCCGCGTCCATATCCACTACATCGACTCCGAGCAGATCGAGCGGGATGGTCCCGTCGAGCTGCTGGCCAACATGGATGCCATCCTGGTGCCGGGCGGTTTTGGCGAACGCGGCATCGAAGGCAAGATCGCTGCGGTCCGCTACGCCCGCGAACGGGCCATTCCCTATCTGGGCATTTGCCTGGGCATGCAGGTGGCCGTCATCGAGTTTGCCCGCAACGTGGCCCGACTGGAAGGCGCGCACAGCACCGAGTTCCGCAAGGACACCGCCCATCCGGTCATCGCCCTGATCACCGAATGGATCGAGGGCGACGGCAAGCTCCAGCAGCGGCGGGAAGGCGGCGACCTGGGCGGCAGCATGCGGCTGGGCGCCCAACCCTGCCAGCTGGTCCCCGACAGCCTGGCGCGCATCACCTACGGCAAGGATGTGATCGCCGAGCGCCATCGCCACCGCTACGAATTCAACAATCGCTATCGTGAGATCCTGCAGGCCGCCGGCATGGCGCTGTCGGGCTTCTCGCTGGATGGCCAGCTGGTCGAAATGATCGAATTACCCGGCCATCCCTGGTTCCTGGGCTGTCAGTTCCACCCGGAATTCACCTCCACCCCACGGGCCGGTCATCCACTGTTCCAGGGCTTCGTCAAGGCGGCGATCCTGCAACGCCAACGCGCCCGGCCGGAGGCGAACGCGACATGATGAAACTGTGCGAGTTCGAGGTCGGTCTGGATCGGCCGCTGTTCCTGATCGCCGGCCCCTGCGTGATCGAATCCGAGCAACTGGCTCTGGACACCGCCGGCCAGCTCAAGGAGATCACCGGACGGCTGGGCATGCCCTTCATCTACAAATCGTCCTTCGACAAGGCCAACCGTTCGTCGCACCAGAGTTTTCGCGGCCCTGGTCTGGAGCAGGGCCTGGCCATCCTGCAAAAGGTCAAGGATCAGATCGGCGTGCCGGTGCTGACCGATGTGCACGAATACACGCCGCTGGCGGAAGTCGCTGCCGTGGTCGACGTGTTGCAGACGCCGGCCTTCCTGTGCCGACAGACCGATTTCATCCAGAATGTGGCCCGCCAGGGCAGACCGGTCAATATCAAGAAAGGCCAGTTCCTGTCGCCCTGGGAGATGCGCAACGTGGTCCTCAAGACGCGCACCACCGGCAACAACCACATCATGGTCTGCGAGCGCGGCGCATCCTTCGGCTACAACAACCTGATCTCGGACATGCGCGCCCTGGTCGTGATGCGGGCCACTGGTTGTCCGGTGGTGTTCGACGCCACCCACTCCGTGCAGTTGCCGGGCGGACAAGGCAATGCCTCCGGCGGTCAGCGCGAGTTCGTCCCAGCCCTGGCGCGCGCGGCTGTGGCGACCGGCGTCGCCGGGCTGTTCATGGAAACGCATCCCGATCCCGACCGCGCCCTGAGCGATGGCCCCAACGCCTGGCCGCTCGACCGGATGGAGCCGCTGCTGCGTACCCTGCAGGCTCTGGACGCCTTGGTTAAACAACACGGTTTTCCAGAAACCGGACTAAAATAATTAATTGTTTCTCACTCAAGAACGCAATACCCACGAGGAGTCATTCGGCATGTCCAAAATCAAAGAGATCCGTGGCCGCGAAATCATGGATTCGCGCGGTAACCCCACCGTCGGCGTCGATGTCATTCTGGAATCCGGGGCCAAGGGCACTGCGGGCGTCCCGTCCGGTGCATCGACCGGTAGCCGCGAGGCGCTGGAGCTGCGCGATGGCGACAAGAGTCGCTATCTGGGCAAGGGCGTGCTGAAGGCGGTCGCTAACGTCAATGGCGAACTGCGCAGTGCGCTGTTGGGCATGGAAGCGGTCGACAATCAGGCCGCCCTCGACCAGAAGATGATCGAGCTGGATGGCACCTCCACCAAGAGCCGGTTGGGCGCCAATGCCCTCCTGGGTGTGTCCATGGCAGCCGCGCACGCCTCCGCTGCCGAGAAGGGCGTGCCGCTGTACAAGTATCTGAATCCCACCGGCCCGTATCATCTGCCGGTGCCGATGATGAACATCCTCAACGGCGGCGCCCATGCCGACAACAGCGTCGACATGCAGGAATTCATGATCATGCCGGTCGGCGCGCCCAGCTTCCGTGAAGCCCTGCGCTGGGGTGCGGAAGTGTTCCACGCCCTGAAGGCGGTGCTGAAGAAGCAGGGCATGAACACGGCAGTGGGCGACGAAGGCGGCTTCGCGCCTAATCTGTCGTCCAACGAAGCCGCCCTGGAAGTGGTGATGGAAGCCATCGGCAAGGCCGGCTACACCGCCGGCAAGGACATTTACATCGCCCTGGACTGCGCCAGTTCCGAGTTCTACAAGAACGGCAAATATACGCTGGAAGCCGAAGGCAAATCCTTCAGCTCCAACGAAATGGCCGACAAGCTGGCCGACTGGGTCAGCCGCTATCCCATCGTTTCCATCGAAGACGGCCTGGACGAGAGCGACTGGGACGGCTGGGCCTATCTGACCAAGGTGCTGGGCAAGAAGGTGCAGTTGGTCGGCGACGACCTGTTCGTCACCAACACCTCGATCCTGGAGCGTGGCATCCGGGAAGGCATCGCCAACTCGATCCTGATCAAGGTCAACCAGATCGGCACCCTGACCGAGACCCTGGCGGCGATCAAGATGGCCGCCGACGCCGGCTACACCTCGATCTCCTCGCACCGCTCCGGCGAGACCGAGGACACCACCATCGCCGACCTGGCCGTGGCTACTGCCGCCAGCCAGATCAAGACCGGTTCGCTCAGCCGTTCCGACCGCATCGCCAAGTACAACCGCCTGTTGGTGATCGAAGAGGAACTGGGTTCCGCCGCCGTCTATCCGGGCAAGAAGGCGTTCAACGTATTCCGTGACTGATCTTCGCCCCGGCGCTCTCGCTTGCGATGAGCGCCGCGTGATGAACCCTGACCCAAACCGCGCCTTTCTTCCCCCTGCTGCTGGCAACGGGGGAGGGGAGGCGCGGGTTTCTTTCACCCTGCGTAACGCAATGGCCGCTTCAATCGAACAAGGCTCGAAACTGCAAATCCTGGTGGCGGTCCTGCTGGCCTTGCTGCTGTTCACGCAATATCTGCTGTGGATTGCCGAAGATGGCGTCCGCCAGACCTATGCCCTGCATATCGCCATTCAGGCGCAAACCGAGGAAAACGCCGAATTGAACGAGCGGAATCGGGCGCTGGAAGCGGATGTGCAGGATCTGAAAAACGGCTTGATGGCCATCGAGGAGCGGGCGCGTTCCGATATGGGCATGATCCGTCCGGATGAGGCGTTCTATCGCCTGCTCGATCAGCCGCCCAAGCCGGTGGCTCCCGCCGAACCGCCGGCCAAACCCGGTACGCGGTCGTCGCTTCCCGCGAATCATCGTCTGCACGCCAACGAAGCCGGCAAGCCGGCCAAACCCGCGCCGAACGTGGCCAAACCGGCGGCTGTGCCCGCCAAGCCCGCACCGGCTGCGCCGCATCATCCGGCGACCAAACCACCGGCCGCAGCCGCGCCACCGCGCTGAACCCGATCGCGGGATTGTCCGCTCACCTGGAATCCAACCATGTCCACGCTGCACTATTGGGCAATGGTGCCCGCCGCCGGCGCCGGCAGGCGCATGGGCGCGGCTACCCCCAAACAATATCTGCCCCTGCTCGGCCAGGCGGTCATCGTCCATACCCTGGAAATCCTGCTGCGCCATCCCCGCATCGCCGGGGTCGCAGTCGCCATCGGGGCCGAAGACGGCTGGTGGCCTGGGATCGCCCATGCACTCCCAACCACCAAGCCCTTGTTGGTCGTGACCGGCGGCGCTGAGCGCTGCCATTCGGTGGCGAATGGGTTGCAAGCCTTGCGGGAATGGGCGGCGCTGGACGATTGGGTGCTGGTGCACGATGCCGCTCGTCCCTGTCTGACCGGCGAAGATCTGGATCGGTTGATGAGCGAGCTGGCTGACGATCCGATCGGTGGGCTGCTGGCGACGCCGGTGCGCGATACGCTCAAACAGGCCGACGACCATGGCCGGGTCGCGACCACCGTGGATCGGGCGCGGCTCTGGCACGCCCTGACTCCGCAGATGTTCCGTCTGGGCCTGCTGCATGACGCCCTGTGCGCGACTCTCGATCGCGGCTTGCTGGTCACCGACGAAGCGGCGGCGATGGAAGCGGCGGGTTTTGCCCCGCGTCTGGTCGAAGGCCGGTCGGACAATCTCAAGATCACTCGGCCGGAGGATCTGGCGCTGGCCGAGTTTTATCTCAAGCGCCGCCGAGCTGCTGGCCTCTCCGCCTAATCCATCGGCCAATCAACGAGGAAAACAGTCCCATGCGCATCGGTCACGGTTTCGACGTGCACGCTTTCGGGCCGGGCGAATTCATTACCCTGGGCGGCGTACGCATCCCGCATACGCAAGGCTTGATCGCCCATTCCGACGGCGATGTGGCGCTGCACGCGCTGTGCGATGCGCTGTTGGGCGCGGCCGGACTGGGTGATATCGGCCGGCATTTTCCCGACAGCAGCGCGGAATTCAAGGATATCGACAGCCGCATCTTGTTGCGCCGAGTCGCGGCGCTGCTGGCCCAGCAAGGTCTGACGGTCGGCAATGCCGACATCACCGTCATCGCCCAAGCGCCGCGCATGGCCCCGCATATTTCCGCCATGCAGGCCCACATCGCTGCCGATCTGCGCATTGCCCCGACGCAGATCAACGTCAAGGCGACCACCACCGAACGTTTGGGCTACATCGGTCGTGGAGAAGGCATCGCCGTCCACGCCGTGGCCCTGCTGCTTTGACGCGCGGGCTCCAACCACGTCATCCGTTGCATGGTGTAGCCGCATGGTTGCGCCGAATGGGCTCTTTCGGATGACATTTCATCGGCTATACCGTAACAAATATGGTCATCGTTGCTCTATCATTTGAACGATTAGCCTTCGAAGGCGATTTAAACCAAAAACCATAATGGTTGAGAGGGAGAATATCATGAGCGTGCAAAATATCATGCAGGCCCAATTGGCGGCGATCTACAGTGGTCCCCGCATTTCGATCCTCGATGCCATCACGACGTTGCTGGAGCCTGAGTTGCCGGCAATCGCGGAGGTTTTCTACGCCGAATTTCTGGAAATTCCCGAGACCGCCCGAATCCTTCAGCATCACTTGGTGCAAAAAAACCTGCGCGTGTCGCTGTCGCAGTGGATTCGGGCACTGTTCGATCCGAACTCCGGAGCCGATATCGCCGCCGTCATTCAACGGCAGGAAAAGATCGGTTCGGTGCACGCCAACATCAATGTTCGTCTCAGCGTTTTCTCGCATGGCATCGGTATCCTGAAGCGGGAAATCTACACTCGGCTCGAACGGCATATCCCGGAGCGGGAAAAGCTGTCCGAGGCGTTTCTGCTGGTCGAACAGCTGTTCGACACTACGACCGCCATCATCATCGAAGCCTATCTCTCCCACGAGATCAACTACGAAACCAACGAGTTGTCGATGAAGATGAAGGGCATTACTCAGAATGCCGCCATCGAATGCGAACGCCTGCGCACTCTGCTGCTGGACTGGCTGCGCATCACCCTGACGCTCCTTTACCAGACCTCCGAACTCGATCCGGCCAGCCTGCCCAAGCTGCAATATTCCACCTTCGGCCTGTGGGTCATCTACAAATCCGACTTGCTGTCCCACACCATCAACGCGTCGACCGATCTGAAAAGGCAAACCCGCGAAATCGACGAGGTCCTGTTCCAGGCTGCGCAACATCGCGTCGCTGGTGAAAGCGCCCTGTTCTTCGAGGCTGTCAACCGCCTGAACGACGCCGTGACCAAGACGTCCTGGTTCATCTCCTCGCTGGTCGATCAGATGATGGAAATCGACCGTGGTACGGATGTGCTGACCCGTCTGTTCAACCGTCGTTATCTCGACACCATTCTGCGCCGTCAAACCGAAATCAGTATCAAACAGGGTCTGCCCTACGCGGTCCTCATCATCGATCTCGATCATTTCAAGCGGATCAACGATCAATACGGTCACGACAACGGCGATATCGTGCTCAAGAGTTTCGCCGAAATGTTGTTGCTGTCGGTGCGCACCAGCGACTTCATCTTCCGCTATGGCGGCGAGGAATTTCTCGTTCTGCTCGGCAACGTCGAACCGTCGGGCGCGCTGAGCATCGCCGAGAAAATTCGCAGCCGCTGCGAAATGCAAGCCTTCAAGCTGCCCGGCGACATCGCCATTCACCTGACATGCAGCATCGGCATCAGCATGCACGATGGCCACCCCGACTATAACCGCTCGGTCCAGCAAGCCGACGCCGCCCTGTACGACGCCAAACGCGCCGGCCGAAACCAGACGGTTCTGGGGGGCGAATAGCGCGCTGTCTGCGCGCGCCCGCGTCGGTCTCTTTCCCACTGCCACCCTCTCGCTTGTCATCCCATGCCCATCGATTTTGATGCTGTCTCGCTGCCCCATATCCACGGTCAACCCATCGGTCAGGGTCGCTTGCGCGCCATCCCCGAGGATTTTCAAGTTCGCGAAGAGCTGGATTTCACCCTTGACGGCAGCGGCGAGCATGTCTAGCTGTGGGTGCGCAAGCGCGGCGCCAACACCGACTGGGTCGCGCGTCAGTTGGCCCGGCAGGCGGGCGTCGCGCCGAATGCGGTCAGTTACGCCGGGCTCAAGGACCGACACGCCGTCACCGAACAATGGTTTTCGGTGCATCTGCCGGGCAAGGCCGACCCCGACTGGAATGCCGATCCCCATCCCGATTTCGCCGTGCTGAAGGCGGTGCGTCATTCCCGCAAGCTCCGGCGGGGGGCGTTGAGCGGCAACGCTTTCCGTATCACCTTGCGCGATCTGGACGGCGATCCGGCCGAGCTGGCCGCGCGAATCGAGCGCATCGCGGCGCTGGGCGTGCCCAATTACTTCGGCGAGCAACGCTTCGGTCACGACGCTCACAATCTGACGCGGGCCGAAGCCCTGTTGAGCGGACGGGAAAAGGTGCGCGACCGCCATCAGCGCGGCTTGTACCTGTCGGCAGCCCGCAGCGCGCTTTTCAACGCCGTGCTGGCGCAGCGCGTCGCCGCTGGCAGTTGGAATACCGCGCTGCCCGGCGATGTACTGATGCTGGCAGGCAGTCACAGCAACTTCGTGGCGGATACGGTGGACGATGCCCTTCGTCGGCGGGTAGCCGAGGGCGACTTGCATCCGACCGGTCCGCTGTGGGGTGCGGGGGAGCTGCGCAGCGCCGGTGCGGTACGCGAGTTGGAGGAGAGGGTCGCCGCCGCTTGGCCTGTTTTCCGCGATGGACTGGCTACCGCCGGTCTGGAACAGGAACGTCGGGCTTTACGGTTGCCGATCGGCGCTATGGCGCTGGAATTCCCGGCGCCGCGCACGGCCGTGCTCGACTTTCGCCTGCCGGCCGGCGCTTACGCCACCACGGTCCTGCGCGAGTGGATCAGTGCGGTGGAAGACTGACGCTCGCGCCCGCCGCCCGTTGCTTTATGGAACGTGTTCGTCGTCGCCGCGCGGGTCGCCCGGCAAATAGCAGCCGGCCAGCTGGCGAAACGCCTGCGAGGTTTGCGGCCCGGCCCGGCCATCCACCTTGACGTAAATCCTGGGCAGGGTATTGAGGAATTCCTGCAATTTCTCCACCCAGGGCGACGTTTCCGCCTCGGCGTAGCGCAGCAGCGGCCACGGGACCGGTGTTTCGCCCTCGACGAATTCGATCGCGCCCCATTCCGCCAAGCGTCGGAGCAACACCGCCACACCGGCGTGGGGGGCGATGGCGGTATCGTTCCAGCTGTCGTCGGCGACATACCGGCCCTGGGCGTAATGCTGCGAATAATTCCACAGATAGGGCGACGGCACTTCGGGATGGTGCAGCCGATAGCCCCAGCCGCCATGTCCTTCCAGTAGGAACAGCGTGCCAGCGACGCTCCAGTCCGACCACTGGTCGAAGCGATACAGGCGCAGGGCGTCGACCGCGCTGTCCTCCCAACTGAACGGCGGATCGCCGTCGAGCGGCCGCCCATCCGGCAGATGCTGGGTCCGCTCGGTCAGCGGATCGCCATTATGGAGGTGAACGGTGAAGTCGCGACCGGTGTCGGCCTCGTGCAGCGCCGCTACCACGAACCAGGGTAGCCCCAACGGCTGGCTGACTACCAGATAGCGATCCCGGTCGGCCAGCCACCCCCCCAGTCGTTGATCCACCTCGGCGGCCCGTTCCGCACGGATCGCGCAAGTCGTGAACAAATGTCGGTAATCCTGGCGCAACTCATCGGTGAGAGTCACTCGGCTCATCGTCGGATCCCCCGCGGCAGGTCGTGGACGGTCGAAAGAGGGTCGATGACCCGCTTCAGACTGGATGCCCACGCCATATCATGTTAGTTTTCAACGTCAATTCGATCGCCCCTGTCCCTGCCTGATGAGGCGTGTCGTCAGCTTCGCCCCGATGGCATGGCGAAAAATGCGGCATTGTTGTGGCGATGCTCTCGCGAAAGCGGCGATCCTTGCTAGTTTTATAAAACGATGCGCCAAAATGCCAGCCTTTTGGCAAATCCTTGCAGAAATCTGGTTTCGTTCTTCGTCCATGATATCCGCTCTGCTGCCTTTGCTGTCGTCGACCGCCGCCCTGGATGCGCCCATCGCCTGGCGTGGCGGTCGCCCGGTCAGCCGCGCGCTGTTCCTGCACCACGTTGCGGCGGTCGCCCGACGCTTGCCGCCGGCCCGCTACATTTTCAACCTGTGCGAAGATCGCTATGGCTTCCTGGTGGCTTTCGCCGCAGTGGGGGTGAATGGCCAAATCAATCTGCTGCCGTCCAGTCGCGCCCGTCTGCATGTGCAACAACTGGCCGCGGACTATCCAGACAACCGTGCGATCACCGACGCCGACCTCGAACGCTGGCTCGACCCGACGCCTGTTACTACTGCAGCGTCCGCCATTCCCGAATTATCGGACGAGCAGGTGATCGCGATCGCTTTCACCTCCGGCAGCACTGGCCGCGCCAGCCCCCATCCGAAAACCTGGGGCGAACTGGTGCGCGGTGCGGGCCAAACCCGACAGCGTTTCGGTTTCGCGCAGACCATGGCCATCGTCGCTACCGTCCCGCCCCAACACGTCTATGGCCTGGAAACCTCCATCATGGCCCCGCTGGTCAGTGGGGTCAGCATCCACACCGGTCGGCCGTTTTTCCCGGCTGACGTGGGCGCGGCCCTGGCAACCGTGCCTGCCCCGCGCGTGTTGGTGACCACGCCGCTGCACCTGCGCGCCTGCGTCGCCGCCGGTTTGCGCTGGCCGGCGGTGGTCTTTCTACTATCGGCGACAGCGCCGCTGACAGCCGATCTTGCCGCCCAAGCCGAGGAAGCCTTCGGCGCGCCCGTGCTGGAAATCTACGGTTGCACCGAAACCGGTGCCATCGCCAGTCGCCGTACCGTGGTCGGCCAGCGCTGGCGTCTATATGACGGGCTGCGACTGGGCGATGGCGGTCTGTTCGATCCGCAGCGATCGGCCCCGTTCGTCCTGAACGATATCGTCGAACCCTGCGGCGAATTCGAATTCAAGCTACTGGGCCGCCGCGAAGATCTGATCAACATCGCTGGCAAACGAACCTCGCTCGATTATCTCAACCACCAGCTCAACCAGATTGCAGGCGTCGTGGAAGGCGTCTTCGTCATGCCCGAAGCCACGGGAAGCGAGCTTAGGCGACTCATGGTCGTGGTCGTGGCGCCCGGCGTGAGCGAGCGGCAATTGCTGGCTGCGTTGGCGCAACGGCTGGACCCGGTGTTCCTGCCTCGACCGCTGATCAAGGTCGCCGCCTTGCCTCGCAACGCCACCGGCAAGCTCAGCCGGGAAGACTTGTTGGCGCTGGTCGATCCACGCCAGCCATCGACTGTGGCCCGCCATGAGTGAGCGACGCTATCGGATCGCTGCCGACCATCCCAGCCTGACCGGTCATTTTCCCGGAGATCCGATCGTGCCGGGGGTGGTGATCCTGGAAGAGGTGGTGCGGGCCTGCGCGGTGTGGCGACCGGCTGACCGGTCGATCGGGATAGCGACGGTCAAATTCCTGCTGCCGCTGCGGCCGGAGCAGGCGTTCAGCATCCGGTTCGAAGCTGTCGGCCCCAATGGGGTTCGGTTTGAATGCATCCGGGACGACGGCCAGCCGCTGGCCAGCGGTCGTTTGACCGTCATGCGCGCCGACGATTGAATGCCGATGGATTCCCCCAGCGGCCGGTCCAATTTGCCTATTCGATAAAACAACCCGCCAGGAGCCTCGAATCGATATGAACTGGCCCAATACCGCATTGACCGAACGACTCGGCATTTCCTATCCCATCATCCAGGCCCCCATGGCCGGTGGTCCTGGTTCTCCGCAACTGGTGGCGGCGGTATCCAACGCCGGTGGTCTAGGTAGTCTGGCCGGCGGTTATCTGCACGCCGATCAATTGCGGGCCGCGATTACCGAGGTGCGCGCCCTGACCGACCGGCCGTTTGCGGTCAATCTGACGGCGCTCAAGCCGGCCAAACCCGACCCTGCCAAGGTCGCGCGCGCTTGCGAGCTGCTGGCGCCGTACCGGGCCGAATTGGGGTTGCCGCCCGAATTCCCCGAAATACCGGAGCCACCGGGCCTCGACGAACAGCTCGACGTCATCCTGGATATGCAGATATCCGTGTTGAGTTTTGTCTTCGGTGCGCCGGACAGCGAATATCTGACGCTGTTGCAGGAGGCGGGCATCACCATTCTGGGTACGGCCACCCATCTGCTGGAAGCGATCATGCTGGAGGAAAGCGGGGTCGATTTCATCGTTGCCCAAGGTGGGGAGGCCGGCGGGCTTCGCGGCACCTTCGTCGGTCAGCCCGAACAGGGACTGGTCGGCATCATGACCCTGGTCCCGCTGCTGGCCAAGCACGTGGCGGCCCCGATCATCGCCGCCGGTGGCATCATGGATGGGCGGGGTATCGCCGCCACCCAAGTGCTGGGCGCGGCTGGGGTGCAGATGGGGACCGCCTTTCTGGGCTGTCCCGAGAGTGGCGCGCATCCGGCCTACAAGGCGCTGCTCAGCGCAGGAAGCGAGATCGCTACTACCCTCAGCCGCGCCTTGACTGGCCGCCATGGCCGGGTATTGCGCAATCGTCTGGTCAACGAGCTGCATCGCCATGAGGCCGAGCTGCCCGGTTTTCCGCTGCAGCTGTTCCTGACCCAGGACCTGCGACAGGCCGCCATGGAACGGGGTCTGACCGATTTCATGGCCCTGTGGGCCGGCCAGGGTTGCCATCTGTGCGAAGATCGCCCGGCGGCCGAGTTGATCGCGACCTGGGTCGAGCAGGTGGAGGATTTGCTGGGCGTCCGCACGCCGGACCCCTCATCGGCAATTGCTGCGCCAGCGGACGAATCGCACGCGGCGGCCCCGGCGGACCCGGCGTCGGCTGCGCGTGCACCGGAATCGACTGTGGACGATGCGCCCGATCCGGCTTGCGCCATCTGACCAGACTATTTCTACCCTGCGCCTTCGCCGAGCAGCCGGCGCAGCCGTATCCAGTCGAAGGCGGGGCCTGGATCGGTCTTGCGCTCTGGCGCGATATCGGCGTGGCCGGTCAGCCGATCGGGGGTAATGGCGGGATACGCCTGGCGCAGCGCCAGGATCGCAGCCGCCAGCGGAGGGTATTGGCGGTCGTCATAGGGCGTCTGATCGGCGCCTTCCAGTTCGATGCCGATGCTGAAGTCGTTGCAGCGTTGTCGACCAGCATAGACCGAAGCGCCCGCATGCCAGGCCCGACGGTGGAACGGCGCGTATTGCACCAGTTCGCCGTCTCGTCGAATCAGCAGGTGGGCCGATACCTGCAAGCCGGCGATGGTCTGGAAATACGGGTGCGCGCTGGGATCGAGCGTGTTGGTGAACAGCGCATCGATCCACGGTCCTCCGAAGTCGTCCGGCGGCAGGCTGATGCCATGGATGACGATCAGATCCACCGCCATGCCGGTCGGCCGATCGTCGCAGTTTGGCGAGGCCCGATAGCGCGCCGCGTCCAGTAGCCCTGTCGTTAAATCAACGTGCATGGCCCATCACAGCACAAGTTGTTCGAAGTTGTAGTTCATGTCGGTATGCGGCCGCTGCAGGAAGAATCCCTGCACGTAATCGATGCCGCACGACCACAACACCGGCAAGACCATGGCGTCCTCGATACCGGTCACGATGGTCGTTACCCCTAGGGTGGACAGGCCGCGGGCCAGATAGCTGAGCTGCTGCTGATGGACCTTGTCGTCGAGCACGCTCTGGACGAATCGACTATCCAGCTTGACGTAGTCGGCCTGCATCGCCTGCACCAGCGCCTGGGCGCGCTCCTGACCACTGAAATGATCCAGCGAGATTCCGCAACCGAGACCCTTGAGCTGGCGCAGGAACGGGAGCAGGGCCTGTTGGTGCAGGGACGCCGTGCTTTCCACCATTTCGAACACCAGGCTGGCGGCGGCTACGCCGGTTTTTTGCAGGCCGTTTTGCAGCCAGTTCAGCAGTTCCTCGTCCTGCAGGATGGTGGGCGAGATGTTGATGAACAGGATCACCGACTGGCCGCGCGCCTGGCGCTCCCGCAGGATTCGAATGGAATGGGCGATGACCCAGCGATCCAGCACCATGCCGATCCGATGCCGCTTGACCATGGAGAACACGGTTTCCGGCAGCAGCTCCCAGCCTTCCCGATTGCGCATCCGCAACAGCACTTCGTAACGCTCGGTGGTGTCGCCGCGCAAGCTGACGATCGGCTGGAACAGTAAATTCATCCGTTGCTGCTGCACCGCTTCACGAATCTCATCCAGCATGAGCCGCTGTCGCGTGTTGTCGGCATCCGGTTCGGTGCTCTTGCCGTGCTGGACATGAATCCGGGTGTCCTTGCTGTCCCGGGCCATGCCGCAGGCCAGGTCGGCCTGCTGGATCAGCGTGGCGGCATCGCGCGTGGCGGAGCTGGCAACGCTGATGCCGGTGCTGGTGTGCAGCAGAAAACGCTTGCCGGCGATGAGGTAGGGATCGCTTTCCAGACTTGCCTGGGCGGCGCGCGCCGTGGCCATCAACGATTGCTGGTTGGCGAAGCCGAGCAGGACCGTGAAGACGGCATCGCCGAACCGGGCGATGATCGGATCGGGTCCCAACGCGGCCTGCAGGCGCATGGCGGCCTGTTCGATCACATCGTCGGCTGCCGACACATCCTGGCTTTCGATATGGCGGAGATCGTCCAGCGCGATCAGCATGACGGCTACGGATTGAGTGCTGGCTGCGGTGGCCACCAGGGCCCGCTCCAGTTGGACGAGGAAGTACGGCCGGTTGTACAGGCCGCTCACGGTGTCCCGGTTGCTGAGCTGGCTGAACTTGCGATGCAGGCCATGCCCTTGCCGCAGCCGGTGGGTGGCGGTCGCGACCAGCAGTTCCGGTTCCAGCGGCCTGCTCAGAAAGGTCGCATTGCTCAGACCCACCACCGACAGGCGTTGGCCGATATCGGCCCGGGCCGACAGCAGGATCAGCGGCAATCCCCGAAACGACTCGTGTTGCTGGAGCGCCTGGGCCAGCATCAAGCCGTCGGTCTCCTTCAAGTCCAGGCTCATGATCAACAGGCTGGGCTGCACATTTCGCAGCATCTGCAGGATCTGCAGCGGTTGAGCCAGCACATGGGTCGCCATGCCGCGGCTGCTCAACAAGCGGGCGATCTCGCGCGCGGCGTGCAAGGTGTCTTCGATGATCAGCACGCGATGATTGAGCGCCTTCAGCGCCTGCTCGTCCAGAGTTTCCAACAGGGTCGACATATTGACCGGCTTGACGAAATAGCCCGCGCCACCCGCTTGCACCGCTTCGAGCCGGGCGGTGATATCACCCCGATCGGCCAGGAAGAACATCGGAATTTCCGGGGCCAGCCGTTGCCGTAGCGCGGCGAGTTCGCGCAGGCTGGTCTGACGATCGGTCTTGCCGGCGAGATGATCCAGATCGACGACCAGGGCGATCGGCTGCTCGGATTGCGCCAGCAGCGCGTCGATCTCGCTTAGGCTGTCATAGAATTCGATTTTGAAGCAGCCGCGCTGCTGCAGTTTGCGTCCTAACTCGTGCACGGCAGCCGGCGCTACCAGCCAGATCGATGGGGTGATAGGCGATTTCTCGCTTATGCCCGGTTGGCTGGCCTCCCCGAACCCCCACTTCGAAAACAAGGGTAGCGTTAGCCCTTCGGCCTGGCGGAGAGCCCCCGGATCGCTGATCTTATTCAGATCACTATCGAGATCTCCGGGTCTCGACGCCGCCCGGCAGAGCGCGTCTACGACCGCGATCAACTGCTCCCGATCGGCCCCGCCGGGTAGCTCGCCTTTCTCCAGCGATTGACTGATCTGCCGTTCCAGCCGTTCGGCCAGTACGACGACCTTACGATACTCCAGCCGCGGTCTGGCCAGGGTCAGGACGTCTTGGGCGGCTTTTTGCAAGAGCACGAAAAATTCTTGGCTCCACTTGACGTAGACGAGCTTTTCGGCCAGATCTTCGATGCGTTGCAGCTTGCCGGCGAGCGCATCCGGGAGTGGTGAGTTCATGGGTTCCATAATTCAGTTTCTCGCGATGCTGGCGACTTGAATAATGGGCGATTATCCATCGGATTTTCGCTGGACATCATCCACGCGCGGACGAAATTCCAGTCACGACCCGTGCGGGCTGGAATTTTTCTAGGTGTAAGATGATGCCATGATTTGTAACAAAGCATCCATGAACCGACAGACTAGCTCATGTTCGAGCAGGATGAACACCAAGATATTATAGCGTAGTGCGTCAGTTACAAACTGAAAGAGCGAAATGCGAAGCGCTCGATCACTTCGCATTTCGCTCTGATGGCCCGAGTCGTCAGGTCCGAGTGCTGTTATTCTCCGCGCCTCCTGTCAGGGAAGCGCGTCAACGCCGATCAGGCGGTCACTGGGCTTCCAGATGATAGGAAATGATCCGCTCGACTTCGCTCTTGGACCCCATGATTACCGAGCAGCGCTGATGCAGCCCGGTGGGTTCCAACTCCATGATGCGTTGCGTACCGGTGGTGGACAGCCCACCCGCCTGTTCGACGATGAAGCTCATCGGATTGGCTTCGTATAGCAGGCGTAGCTTGCCTTCCTGATTTTTGGCGCGCAGCTTGCGGTCGATCGGATACATGAACACGCCGCCCTGGCACAGAACCCGGTGGATATCGGCGATCATCGCCCCGGCCCAGCGCATATTGAAATCCTTGCGGCGCGGCCCTTCCCGGCCGGCCAGGCATTCGTCGATGTAGCGCCGTACCGGTGGATCCCAGAACCGCATGTAGGATGCATTGATGGAAAAGTCGTGGCTATCCTCGGGGATCCGCATATCGGGGTTGGTCAGGATGAACTCGCCGATACGCTGGTCCAGGGTAAAGCCGTTCACCCCGTGACCGGTCGTCAGCACCATCATCGTCGACGGGCCATACAGGGCATATCCGCCGCAGACCTGACGGGTACCCGGCTGCAGGAAGTCTTCCTCGGTCGGTTCGCCGCTCGAGTCGTCGGGGCGACGCAGGATGGAGAAGATGGTGCCGACCGCGCCGTTGACGTCGGAATTGGAAGAGCCGTCCAGCGGATCGAACACCAACAGGTACTTGCCGCGCGGATACTGCAGGGGCAGTTGATAGACGTTGTTCATCTCTTCGGAGGCTAGGCCGGCGACCTGGCCGCCCCACTCGGTGCGCCTGATGAACAGGTTGTTGGAGATTACATCCAACTTTTTCTGAGTCTCGCCCTGGATGTTCTCGGTATCAGCGGTGCCGAGCACGCCCACCAGGCTGCCGTAGCGAACGGCGCTGGAAATCGATTTGCAGGCAATCACGACGTCGTTGATCAGGGCAGTGAAGTTGCCCGTGACGTTTTTCATACGTCGTTGTTCTTGAATAATAAATTCAGTGATCGTGGTACCGATAGGCATGATGGTTGTCCCTGGAATGATGTGAAGCCAATACGGTACGGCGGCATGGAGTCGCGTCCGTCAAGCCACTCGGTCATTATACCCTTTGCCACAGGTATTTCATGGTTTTTGGGGGTCGATCACGAAATTTATGTCGCAACGCAACATTTTTTGCTACACTGTTTTTACCTAGGAAATACTGAACTCTGGAGGGTCCTATGAACGAATTGTTGGCTTCCGGCCCAGCGCCGCTCAAACCATGGATCACTTCCCTGACGAGGACCAATCAGTTCGCCGCCGGCCAACTGGAAAAATGGGCCACCTTACAAATGGATAAGCTCAGATCCTATGTCGATCTGGGCGTCGCCCAGGCCAAGGTCGCTTTCAAAGTCTCCGACCCACACAGTCTCTACGACTTCGTGGATAGCCAGTTTGCCGTATGCAGTTTCGTTGGCCACCGGATCGTGGACGATGGCCGCGCGCTGGTCGATTGGAGCAACGATTGCGCCATCCAGGCGCATCGGGTGGGGCGGGCGAACATGCTGAGCTTACTATTCAAGGATTGACGCGCATCATCCATGATGGAACACAATGCATGACAGTGGTTGCCGCCGGCCGTATCGACCGGCGGCGTGGCTATGCCATATCGTTCAATTGACTGACGGCAGGCTGGCCAGCGACCACCGCGGTAGTACTTCGATCGCTGGCTCGTCGTATTGTCCCGCCGCCAACCGCCGCCAGCCCGCATAGGCGATCATCGCTCCATTGTCGGTGCAGAATTCCAGTCGCGGGTAATGGACTTGCCCGCCCAGCTCCGCCACCAATTCCCGCAGCCGTTCCCGCAAGCGCCGGTTGGCGCCCACGCCACCTGCCACCACCAGCCGCCGCAGGCGGGTCGCCTGCAAGGCGCGCCGACACTTGATCATCATGGTCTCGACCACGGCATTCTCGAAGGCGCGCGCCACATCGGCCCGATTCTGCGGCGTCGGTTCCAGCCCCCGCCAGGTGTTGATGGCGGCGGTCTTTAGCCCACTGAAGCTGAAGTTGCAGCCGGGGCGGTCGGTCATCGGCCGCGGGAAGACGAAGCGATCTGGATCGCCCTGTTCGGCCAGTTTGGCCAGCGCTGGCCCGCCCGGATAGGGCAGACCCAGTAGCTTGGCGGTCTTGTCGAAAGCTTCGCCGGCGGCATCGTCGATCGACTCGCCGATGAGTTGGTAGCGACCGATGCCGTCCACTCGCACCAACAGGCTATGGCCGCCCGAAACCAGTAAGGCCACCAGTGGAAACGATGGCGGTTCCGGCTCCAGCATCGGGGCCAGCAGGTGGCCTTCCATGTGATGTACGCCGATCGCCGGCACCCCCCAGGTCCAGGCCAAACCGCGCCCGATGGCCGCTCCGACCAGCAGCGCGCCGATCAGTCCTGGCCCTCGGGTATAGGCCACGCCATCCACATCGCGCGGCGTTACGTTAGCTTGGCGGAAAATCTCGCGCAGCAGCGGCAAGGTCTTGCGGACATGATCGCGCGAGGCCAGCTCCGGCACCACACCTCCATATTCGGCGTGCAGCGCAACCTGGCTGTGCAGGGCATGCGCCAACAGGCCCTGCTCGCTGTGATACAGCGCCAGGCCAGTTTCATCGCAGGAGGTTTCGATGCCCAGGATCAACATGCCGTTACCCTTTTGCATTTGGAGAGAGGGATGATTACAATTTATCATTTTCTCATAATTCAAACCCTGGTTTCCGTCCAGATTAATCGATGAGGTGAAGGTTTAATGCCTGCTGTGAAAGTCAAGGAAAACGAACCGTTTGACGTTGCGTTGCGCCGCTTCAAGCGTTCCTGCGAGAAAGCCGGTGTGTTGTCCGAAGTGCGCCGCCGCGAGTTTTACGAAAAGCCGACCCAAGAACGTAAGCGCAAGCGCGCCGCCGCGGTCAAGCGCCATCTGAAGAAGCTTTCGCGGGAGATTGCCCGCCGCTCCCGTCTGTATTGAGCGCCAGAACCCACATCTTTCCCCCACCCGCGAGCCCGTCCTCATGTCTCTCAAAGACCGTATCCAGGATGACATGAAAACCGCCATGCGCGCCAAGGAAAAGGAACGCCTCGGGGCGATTCGCCTGATCCTGGCCGCGATCAAGCAGCGCGAAGTCGATGAACGCATCGTGCTGACTGACAGCCAAGTGCTCGCCGTGCTGGAAAAGATGATCAAGCAGCGCCGGGAATCCCTGGCGCAGTACCAAAGCGCCGGCCGCGCCGATCTGGCCGCGCAGGAATCCTTCGAAATCGATCTGATCCAGTCCTACCTGCCAGCGCCGCTGAGCGAAGCCGAGATCGATGCGCTCATCGCCAGCGCTATCGCTGCGACCGGCGCGCAGACCATGCGCGACATGGGCAAGGTCATGGCCCTGATTCGGGAGCAGGCGCAGGGCCGGGCCGACATGACTACGCTAAGCGCACGGGTCAAGACCCGCTTCGGCGGGTGAACTCACCGTCTCCGTCCGCGGCCATCGTCACGTTTCCCGGCTCCGATCCGTTGCGTTCGTTGCATTCGTTGCGACCGAACGCTGACGATCAGCCATTCATCGACTAAGCTTTTGGGCTATGGCTGGTCGCATACCCCAGGAGTTTCTCGATCAGCTGCTCGGCCGGGTGGACCTTGTCGAGATCGTCAACACCCGAGTGCCGCTGCGGCGCGCAGGCCATGAATTCATGGCGTGTTGTCCTTTTCATGCTGAAAAAACCCCGTCGTTCTCGGTCAGTCCTCGCAAGCAGTTCTATCATTGTTTCGGTTGTGGCGCCCATGGCAACGCCATCGGGTTTCTGATGGCCTACGAACAGATGGAGTTCCTCGATGCGGTCGAGGAACTGGCCCGCTCGGCCGGGCTGGAGCTGCCGCGCTCCCAGGGCCGCGACAGTGGATTCAATCCGCGGCCGCTGTTGGACTGGATCGCCCAGGCGGATCGCTTCTACCGCCAGCAACTGCGGGAACACCCCGACCGGCAACGGGCTGTCGACTATCTGCGCCAGCGCGGCTTGACCGGGCAGACCGCCGGGCTGTTCGGCATCGGGTATGCGCCACCGGGTTGGGATTTGCTCGGTCAGGTGCTGGGCGAGGCCGGGGCTGCAGCCCAGGATCTGATCGACGCCGGGCTGGTCAGTCGCGACGATCGCGGTTGGTTGCGCGACCGCTTCCGCGACCGCATCATCTTTCCGATTCGCGACCGGCGTGGCCGCGTCATCGCCTTCGGCGGCCGGGCGCTGGATGGCGATACCACGCCTAAATACCTCAACTCGCCGGAAACCGCGCTGTTTCACAAGGGCTCGGAATTGTACGGCCTGTACGAGGCGCGCACCCGTAATCGCCAACTGCAGCGGCTGGTGGTGGTCGAAGGCTATATGGATGTGGTGGCACTGGTTCAGAACGGCATCACCAACGTCGTCGCCACCCTGGGCACCGCTACGACCGCCGATCACATCGAACGCCTGTTTCGTACCGCCAGCGATCTGGTGTTCTCCTTCGATGGCGATCGGGCGGGGCGGGCAGCGGCCTGGCGGGCGCTGGAAACGGCGCTGCCGTTTCTGCGCGATGGCCGGCAGATTGGCTTCCTGTTCCTGCCCGAAGGCGAAGATCCAGACACCTTGGTTCGGCGGGAAGGCCCTGCGGCGTTCGGGCAGCGGCTGGAGCAGGCCACTCCGCTGGCTGATTACCTGTTCGCTGAACTGCGGACCCAGACCAACCCGAATACGTTGGCGGGCCGCGCTCGCTTGGCAGAATTGGCCCGACCTCTATTGGAAAAGCTGCCCGACAGCCATTTTCGCGATTTGATGGAAGAGCGGTTGCAGAAGGATGCGCAATTGGTCAACACTCGGTTGCGACCGCCGCCGCTGAGCGCCGCCAGTCCGGCCGACCGCAACCTGCGGCTGACCCGCACTCCGCTGCGCCGGGCGATCGCCCTGCTGCTTTATCGGCCGGAGTTGGCGCAACAGGTTGCTGATACCGCTTTCGTCGCCCAGGATGACGACGAAAGCGGCCGCAAACTGCTGGCGAGCTTGCTGGCCGTGCTGCGCGCCAACCCCCAGCTCACCATGGCCGCCCTGCTGGAACGCTATCGCGATACCCGCGAAGGCGTGATCCTGGAGCGGCTGGCCGCCTGGGAGCCCGAAGTCCCGGAACAGGAGTTCCGATTCGAACAGGAGTTCAGCGACATCCTCGCGTCTTTGGATCGACGCGACGCTCTGCGCGAACGCCTGCCTGAAATGCTGATGCGCTGGGGTACACCTAGCGCACTTGGCCCTGCGGAAAGAGAGGCTTTACGGAACCTTGGCAAGTCCCAGAAACTCTAATTGTGCCTATTATCGTGAGTAAATCAGTTTTTCATGATATTATTTTTCGTTTAGGTTTTTGCTAGTCCAGCACGTGAACAGGTCATGAGCGAGCAGCAACAATCGCAATTGAAGAGATTGATCGCCCGCGGCAAAGAAAAGGGATTCCTGACCTATGCCGAGGTCAACGACCATTTGCCCGATGATATCGTCGATCCTGAGCAGATCGAGGATATCATCGCCATGATCAATGATATGGGCATCGAGGTCCACGAGTTCGTCCCCGACACCGAGACCTTGCTGCTCAACGAGAATCCGGTCAGCGCCGATGATGATGTGGTCGCCGAGGAGGCTGCTGCTGCGCTGGCTGCTGTCGACAGCGAATTCGGTCGCACCACCGACCCGGTGCGGATGTACATGCGCGAGATGGGCACGGTCGAACTGTTGACCCGTGAAGGCGAAATTCACATCGCCAAGCGCATCGAGGAAGGCATGAGCCAAGTGCTGTCTGCGCTGGCCAGCTATCCGTTGACGATCAGTGAATTGCTACGGGTCTACGATTCGATCAGCGAGAACGGCACCCGGCTGGCCGATGTGGTCAGCGGGTTCAAGGATGTCGAAGAAGCCGCCCTGCCGCTGCCCGATGTCGAGCTGTTATTGGCTTCTGACGATCCGGATGCAGTCGGCGCGGCCGATGAGGCGGCGGTAGTCGTCGATGTCGAGGACGAGGACGAGGACAACGGCCATAGTGTGGTCGAGAATGGCCCCGACCCGGAAGAAACCGAGCGTCGCTTTGCCGATCTGCGCGCCTTGTACCAGCAGACTCTAGCCAGCATCGACGAGTTTGGCGCTGAGCATCTCCAGACCCAAACCCTGCGTCAGCAGCTCAGCGACCGCTTCCTGCAATTCCGGCTGGTGCCGAAGACGCTCGATCAACTGATCTTCAGTCTGCACGAAACGGCCGAGCGCATCCGCAACCATGAGAAGGACATCATGCACATCTGCGTCAACAAGGCCCAGATGCCGCGTAAAACCTTCATCACCTCGTTTCCGCACAACGAAACCCGGCTGGATTGGATCAGGGAACAGATCCAGGAAGGGAAGAAGTACTCGGTGGCGCTGGAACATCATCGTGACGAGATCATGGATGCGCAGGGCCAGTTGCAGGCTATCGAACGGGAAACGCGGCTGTCGATCCACGAGATCAAGGACATCAACCGCCACATGTCGATTGGCGAGGCCAAGGCCCGCCGCGCCAAGAAGGAGATGGTCGAGGCCAACTTGCGGCTGGTGATCTCTATCGCCAAGAAATACACCAATCGCGGTTTGCAGTTCCTGGATCTGATTCAGGAGGGTAACATCGGACTCATGAAGGCGGTGGACAAGTTCGAGTACCAGCGCGGCTACAAATTCTCGACCTACGCGACTTGGTGGATTCGGCAGGCCATTACCCGCTCCATCGCCGATCAGGCTCGGACCATCCGGATTCCGGTGCACATGATCGAGACCATCAACAAGCTGAACCGGATTTCCCGGCAGATGTTGCAGGAGATGGGACGCGAACCCTCGCCGGAAGAATTGGCGAAGCGGATGGAAATGCCCGAGGACAAGGTCCGCAAGGTGTTGAAGATCGCCAAGGAGCCGATCTCGATGGAAACCCCGATTGGCGACGATGAGGATTCACACTTGGGCGATTTCATCGAGGATCTGAGCGTGATGTCGCCGGTCGAAGCCGCCACGGTCGAGGGATTGCGCGAGGCGACGCGCGAGGTGCTGGCCACGTTGACTCCGCGCGAGGCCAAGGTGTTGCGGATGCGGTTCGGCATCGATATGCCGACCGATCACACCCTGGAAGAGGTGGGTAAACAATTCGACGTGACCCGCGAGCGCATCCGCCAGATCGAAGCCAAGGCGCTGCGCAAGCTGCGCCACCCCAATCGCTCCGAGCAACTGCGCAGCTTCCTGGATCTGGAATAACCGTGAAAATCCGCCGTCTGGTGCAAGGCCAGGACGGCGGTTACACTGCCCCTCACTGCGGGCCCTTAGCTCAATGGTCAGAGCAGGGGACTCATAATCCCTTGGTTGTAGGTTCGAATCCTACAGGGCCCATTTAAAATCAAATGCTTATGATTTATTGTCCTGTAAGGATTTTCCATTTTTAGTCGGTTCCAGCTTATTATGCTGCAATCCTAAATAGGCTACGGTCACGCAACGTGCCAGATAATCGCCGGCGGATAAGGGCTCAAAATCAACTGTTTCAGTGGCAACAAAAGACATAGGCGGCTCTCCAAAAAATAGAAGGGGATTACTGCAAGCCGGGCCAGGGTATTTAATCGGCTTCGGCCTCCAGTATTTCCAATAGAAACGACAGTAATTGAAGAGCATGGGTAGCATTTCCTTCGTGCAATACTTCAAGAATCACGTTTAGATCATTGATTAAATTAGCGGGAACGGAAATCATGGGTGCGACTCCGAAGTTGAATACACACGCCGACTCGCAGTACGCTCGATAAATTCGATTACGTCCGCTTTTGAATAAAGCGCATGGCGTTCGAGCTTGCGAAATGCAGGTCCGTCGCCCGACAGTGCTTTTCGTTCGAGCCACGAAACAGATTTGCCAAGAACAAGGGCGACCACTTGACGCTTAAATAGCGCGTCCGGTGGAGCTTGCCAGAAATCGGCAAAGGGGTGGGAGGATTCGGATGGAGTCACTGATCACACCTCGTAGTTGGTAAGGTGTGATCATATTAAAACATGATTTATAACAAAAAAACGCCGTCTCTTTGCAGTAACGTACTACGTCTCTTTACAGTGGCGTACTATTTCACCCATTTTTCTATCGGCGCGTAACCAATCGTATATGGTGGTTTCCGCACGATCGATACTTGTCAAAATATTTTTCTGCCGCGCTTCTTCAAAAACAAGAGCGGTAAGCGGCTTCTTGGCTTGATGTGGGTTTCTCCATTCGCCCTTTTCCTTACCTTCCAAATAGCGGGCAAAAACTTTTCTGCGAAATTCAGCATGCTTACCGGTTTTAGCATGCCGTGCCTTCTTGGCATCTTGCCGCCGTTGATTGCGCGAATCTTGATCCAGGATTAATTGATGATCGGAAATAAAATCCGCCATTGCGTAAAGCAATCTTGAAAGTGCCGGCGAAAGAGCGAGCAGTTCGTGTACATCGCGACGGATCAGCGCAAAATGCACGCCTAGCGCTACGGTGGTGACTTCGCGGAGGATGCGCATCATCGGTCCCAAGAGTAGCCATAGCCCATTGAATAGACAAGGATTCTGCTTCAGAATAGATAGGAATTCTTTATGAGATGCTACCTCAGCCGGAGATAAAGGAAACGGCGACCCCGCAAGGTGTTCCAGCTCCTGCCAATCGAACGATTTGGGGTCGGGGGGGTCGTCGGCAGTGTCTATCTCTGCTGCAATCTCTCGTACCACACAGACCAATGACAGCACAGAGTCATTGGGAAAAAAGATGCGTGCCTCTGGGGGGAGTTCCTCTAGAGCAGCTTGTAGCTGTTCTTTGACGGCTTTTGCGGAGTCAAGCAGGATAACGAACTGATCCCTCTCTACCAGATTTTTCAGCAGTTCCAAGACGCCACCTCGCGTCGAACCTTCTTGATAAGGATTCCCGTCCGACCCGGTGAAGGTGAACCGGGTTTTCGACTCGCGAGGTCTAGGACGGGAGTAGATTATGCAGCTTTTTGGGAGGGTTCTGGCAGAGTCCGGTTCATAGCCAGCGCAGCGCTGATCCACAGCTTCATTGCGGTGTCCATTTCCTGCACGGCCTCATGCGGCGTATCGCCAACCGCACTACAGCCTGGCAAGTCTGGTGCGATGCAGATAAACGCTTCGCTACCCTCATCCCAAAATACTTCCAATGGATACTTATAGGTGTTCATGCGTCATCCTCATAGCAATCCATCATCTTGAGCAATTGCTGCGCCTGATACTCGGCAATCAGCCCGTTGCGGTTTTGAAAATTCAGGATTGTCGGTTCCCCATCTCGTCCGTAGACTCGGTGCGACCCTTCGCCGCCACGCAACACAAATCCGATGCTTTCGGCCACCTTGCAAGCATCCTCGAAGCGAACGGCTTTGGGATTGCGCCGGATCGCTGCCAGCCGCTTATCGTGCCGTGTCAAGATCGGTGCTCCGGCTCACCGCTCGCGCCTGTGCTGACACGGTTTCCAATTTCACCACCGGTGCCGATCCTTTCAATCCGGCGCACTTCAATATGAAATCCTCGATTTGCCGCATAGATTCCCGCAAGTCTTCAATGCCGATTTGTACATAACCGCTGGTTACGTCATCGCCGGAACTATGGCTCAGCAAGCGCTTGAGGGTGTAGGCGGACAGCGACCGCTCCAAGTGGACACTGGCCGTGCTGGCGAAGGTGCGCCGCAGATCGTGCAGGCGAAATTCGACGCCGCTTTCCTTGCAAATCGCCAGGATTGCCAAGCGGTGGTTCAGCAGGTGCCCGGTTTTGTTGTCCGCCGGGAATACGAACGGTGAGGTCCGATCTTGCTGGCGCTGTTCCAGCATGTTGGCCAGCCAAGGACCGATCGGCAACACATGCGTTCGATGATTTTTGGTTTCCTGGAAGGTCACTTTGGCGGCGTCCAGGTCTACATCCTTCCACGTCAGCCGTGCCGCTTCCTGTTCCCGACAGCCGGTCAGCAGCAGGAATATGCAAAAATCCCGAACTGTGTTTCGATGGGGGGAATCTTCCGGCTTGTGTTCAAGCGCCGCAAACCATGCCTTAAGCTGATGCGGTTCAATATGGCGGGTCCGCCGTTCGATGCGGTGCCAGCGCTTCAATGCGGTGAGCCGGTTACAAGGGTTGGAAGGGATCAACGGTTCGCCATCCGGTGTGCCGTACTTCTCCATCGAGAAATTGAGTAGCGCTCGCAGGAAACGAAAGTCCCGGTTTGCCGTTGCTTCTCCACGTTGACTGGCTTCATCGAACCGGCGTTCGATCATGGCGCGGTTGATCGCCTTGATTGGCTTATTCCGCCAATCGGAGAACGCCAGCTTCATTGCCTTCTCATAATCATTGCGGGTGTTTGCGGTCAGGTCACGGGATGCCAGATAGGCACGATATGCTTCCTCCAGTGTCACTCCTTGCGCTTTCTCCGCTACTTTGGCGGTGTTGACGTTCACGCCTTGCACCAGTTCGGCCAGATTTTTGACCGCCAGTTTGCGCGCTTGGTCCGGGGTGATTTGGCCATATTTGCCAAGGGTTGCCCGAACTGTTTTCCCAGCAACCCGGCGTTGCACGATGAAAGTCTTGGAGCCTTTGGTTACCCGCAAACCGTATCCGGGTAGTTCATCATCCCAGTACAACACCTGTCCAGTTTCTAGCAGCGGTAGGCTATCGATGTTACGTTTGGTCAGTTTCATCGGTGGTTCCTCGACCAAGGGATTACGTCCATTGTAAGCACAGTGTAAGCAGTATGCAGGCAATTAGGTAAAGTTTATTAGGGCTTATTCTAACTATACTAATATGGTAACTACAAGTATTTAAATGATATTTAAGGTACGTAAGGCTGGTTCAAATATACAGAAAGGTAATTAATAATCCCTTGGTTGTAGGTTCGAATCCTACAGGGCCCATTATCCAATTCACCATCCAATCGACCGCCCACGGTAACCGTGTGACCGGCATTTGAACGCCAAAAATGAAAAAGCCTTGCATCGCTGCAAGGCTTTGATTTTCTGGTGCCGGAAAGAGGATTCGAACCTCCGACCTACTAATTACGAATCAGTTGCTCTACCGACTGAGCTATTCCGGCCTTTCTGGAAAGAGGAATTCTAGCCTACTCAATTCGGAACATTCAAGATTCAAATTCCGATCAAGGGCCGTCGCTGAATCGCTCAATTCTCTTTGAGGAACTGGCGGATCGTCGGAAGATGGCGGCGGCTGACCTCCAACCGATCGGCAACCGCCTGAAAAACCAGGTTGACGGTCCCATCGGCCAGCTTCTCCAGCCCTGCGATGTGCACAGCGACCGCCAGCGCATTGCGATGGACCCGTACCACCCGCGATCCCAACTCGGTCTCCAGGGTCTTCAGCGATTCTTCGATCAATGCCTGGCCCTGACGATGGCGGACCATGACGTATTTTTGATCAGCCTGGAAATAGAACACATCCGTAAGCGGAATCGATTCCAGCCGCTGACCCAGCCGGGCGCGGATGTGAGTACGGCCCGACCCGGTTCGTTCCGCGGTGAGATTGGCCAGTTGGGCGCGGTTGAGGCGGCTGGCGTTGACCAGTGCCTGTTCGAGTCGTTCCAGCCGAACCGGTTTGAGCAGATAGGCGACGGCCTGGGCATCGAAAGCATCCAGGGCATACTCGCCGTAGGCCGTGGTGAAGATGATGGCGGGTGGTTGCGGCAATGCCGCCAGCCGATGGGCGGTTTCCAGGCCGTCCAGCCCCGGCATCTGGATGTCCAGCAAGATGATGTCGGGTTGCAGGCCAGCCGCCAGCTGCAACGCCTCGGCGCCGTTATCCGCTTCTCCGCACGCTTCGTAGTTGGGCAGATGGCCGAGCAGAGTGCGCAGCCGATCCCGCGCCGGTGGTTCGTCGTCGACGATCAGGACCTTCATCGCAATTCTTTCGGCAGGGCAAACACCACGTTTTCTTCCCGTCCGGCGCTTTCAGTGACCATGGTCGCTCCCAGGGCGCGCAAGCGGGTCACCACCTGTTGCACCAGGACTTCCGGGGCCGAAGCGCCGGCGGTGACGCCTACGGTGGTTCTTTCCGCCAGCCACACCGGATCGATGTCGGCCGGACCGTCGATCAGATAGGCCGGGGTGCCTTGTTTCTCGGCCAGTTCCCGCAGGCGATTGGAATTGGAGCTGCTGCGCGAGCCGACCACCAGCAACAGTTCACAGCGGTTCGACAATTCCTTGACCGCATCCTGACGGTTCTGGGTGGCGTAGCAGATATCGTCCTTGCGCGGTCCCTGGATGGCCGGAAAGCGCGCGCGCAGGATGGTGACGATCCGTGCGGTGTCGTCCACCGACAGCGTGGTTTGGGTCACGTAGGCCAGTTCGGCGGGATTACGCACCGCCAGCACTTTGGCATCCTCAACCGTTTCCACCAGATACAGACACCCGCCCTGGCTGTCGTCGTACTGGCCCATGGTGCCCTCGACTTCGGGATGACCAGCGTGGCCGATCAGGATCACCTCGCGGCCGGCCCGGCTGTGCCGGCTGACTTCCAGATGTACCTTGGTCACCAGCGGGCAGGTGGCGTCGAACACCTTGAGGCCACGGTGCGCCGCTTGATCCCGCACCACCCGTGGAACCCCATGCGCGCTGAAGATCACCGTCGCGCCATCCGGGACTTCGTCCATCTCTTCGACGAAGATCGCCCCGCGCCCGCGCAGGTTATCGACCACGAAGCGGTTGTGGACCACCTCGTGGCGTACGTAGATCGGCGCTCCGAACAGGTCCAGCGCCCGCTCGACGATGCCGATGGCCCGATCCACCCCCGCGCAGAAACCACGGGGATTGGCCAGATGGATGTGCGCGTTCATGCAAGTCTCCGCAGGATAGTCGTTCAGGGAAAAAGGACGGCGGCAGGACGCGGCCGTCCGTGGCGATGCCCACTTGGACAACTGCTGGCGGATTTCAGTCGCCGGTCTTGCGAGATCGCAGGCTATCGATGACCAGTAAGACCGCGCCGACGCTGATGGCCGAATCGGCGATATTGAAGGCCGGCCAGTACCAGCGATCGTAATAGAGCTGAATGAAGTCGACCACTTGGCCCAGCCAAGCCCGGTCGATCAGGTTGCCGACCGCCCCGCCCAGAATCAGGGCCAGGGCTGTCGCCAGCCAGCGTTCTTCCGGCTTGATGCGTCGCAGCCAAACGATCAAGCCGATGCTGACGGCCAGACTCAATCCCAGAAAGAACCAGCGTTGCCAGCCGCTCGCTCGGGCCAGGAAGCTGAAGGCCGCGCCGGTGTTGTAGGTCAGCAGGAGGTTGAACGACGGCCATATCGCCACCGGCTGATGCAGCGGCAGCACGGTGGCGGCCAGGTATTTGGCAGCCTGATCCAGGATCACCACCGATCCGCTCAGCCACCAACACCACTTGGGCGCAGCCATCAGGCGTAGCGCCGCGCTTCGCCGCCGCCGGCGACGTTTTCCACACACCGACCGCACAGATCCGGGTGTTCGGGGTCGTGGCCGACATCTTCGCGGTGATGCCAGCAGCGCACGCATTTGGGATGGGCGCTGGGTGTGACCCGAATGGCCAGAGTTTGGCCCTCGCTCTGGGTTTCCACCGCCTCCGCCGGTTGGTCTGCCAGCGGATGCACCCGGGCATAGGAGGTGATCAGGAAGAAGCGCAATTCATCGCCGATCCGGCTCAAGTCGGCTGCCAGCGCGCCGTCGCAGTACAGGTCGACTTCGGCATCCAGCCCGGAGCCGATCCCGCCGGCGATCCGCAGTTTTTCCAGTTCCTTGCTGACCGCTTCGCGCACCCCGATCAGGCGCTCCCAGTAGGCCGCGTCGAAGGCATCAGCGGCGCTGGCCGCCGGTAGGCCGGTGTACCAGGTGGTCAGGAACACCGACGGGCTGCGCGCGCCGGGCAGATGCCGCCAGATTTCCTCGGCGGTGAAACTGAGGATCGGGGCCAGCCAGCGGGTCATCGCTTCCAGGATATGGAACAGCGCGGTCTGGGCCGAACGGCGGGCGATGCTGTCGCGCTGGGTGGTGTATTGGCGATCCTTGATGATGTCGAGATACAGGCTGCCCATGTCCACCGAGCAGAAGTTGTGGATCTTCTGATAGATCAGAAGGAACTGGTATTGGTCGTAGGCTTCCAGGATCTCATCCTGCAGGCGATGGGTGCGGTCGACGGCCCAGCGGTCCAGGGCCAGCAGCGATTCCGGCGGCAACAGATGCTGGGTAGGATCGAAGCCGTTGAGATTGGCCAGCAGGAACCGGGCGGTATTACGCATCCGCCGGTAAGAATCGGCCATGCGTTTGAGAATTTCGTCGGAAACCCCCATTTCGCCACGGTAATCGGTGGCCGCCACCCACAGGCGCAGCACGTCCGCACCGAGCGAGTTCACCACCTTCTGCGGGGAGATTACGTTGCCCAGCGATTTCGACATCTTGCGGCCCTTGGCATCCACGGTGAAGCCGTGGGTCAGCAGCCCCTTGTAGGGCGCCACGCCACGCATCGCCACCGAGGCCAGCAGCGAGGACTGGAACCAGCCGCGATGCTGGTCGGAGCCTTCCAGATACAGGTCTGCCGGGAAATGCAGTTCGGGCCGGCGTTCCAGCACCGACAGATGGGTGGTGCCGGAGTCGAACCAGACGTCCAGCGTGTCCTTGACCTTGTCGTAATCGGCAGCGTCGGCACCCAGCAGTTCGGCCGGGTCGAGTTCGAACCAGGCGTCGATGCCGCCCTGTTCGATGCGCTGGGCGACCTGCTCCATCAATTCCAGGGTGTTGGGATGCAGTTCGCCGGTCTGCTTGTGGGTGAACAGCGCGATCGGCACGCCCCAGTAGCGCTGGCGGGAGACGCACCAGTCGGGGCGGTTGGCCACCATGCCCTGGATCCGCGCTTCGCCCCAGTCCGGGGTGAACCGTAGCTTCTTGATTTCGGCCAGAGCCTGCGCCCGCAGGTTATGTGGATGGTCCATGCCGATGAACCATTGCGGCGTGGCGCGGAAGATGATCGGGGTCTTGTGCCGCCAGCAGTGCGGATAGCTGTGTTGCAGGCGGGCGGCTCGCAACAGTTTGCCGTGGGCCTTGAGCACGTCGAGGACCGGCTCGTTGGCGGCGAACACGTGCAGACCGGCGAACAACGGGGTATCGGCCAGGAACTTGCCGTCCGGTCCGACCGGGTTGTCGACCGGTAAACCGTAGCGCGAGCCGACCACATAGTCCTCCTGACCGTGGGCCGGAGCGGTGTGCACCAGACCGGTGCCAGCTTCCGCCGTGACGTGATCGCCGAGGATGATCGGCACTTCACGCTGGTAGAACGGATGCTGCAACGCCAATCCTTCCAGATCGGCCCCTGTACCGTAGGCGATCACCTGATAGCGGTCGATGTCCCAGCGCGCCAAGGCGTCCTGGAGCAGCGGTTCGGCCACGATCAGGCGCTCCTGGCCGAGGTCGCTTTCCACTTGGACCACGACGTATTCGAAACCGGGGTTGGCCGCCACCGCCCGATTGGCCGGCAGGGTCCAGGGCGTGGTGGTCCAGATGACGACCGAGAGCGGTCCCTGTCCGGGGTGTCCTTCGACATGGCGGAACCGGGCCAGTAGCGCTTCGGGATCGGCCACTGAGAAACGGACATCGATGGCCAGCGACGCATGGTCCTCGTATTCGACTTCGGCTTCCGCCAGGGCCGAGCCGCAATCGATGCACCAGTACACCGGCTTGTAGCCCCGGTACAAATGGCCATTAGCAATAATCCGCGCCAGTGACCGCACGATGTCGGCTTCGGCGTGGAAATCCATGGTCAGATAGGGATTTTCCCAATCGCCCAGCACGCCCAGTCGTTGGAAATCGACGCTTTGGTTGGCCACCTGTTCGGCGGCGAAGGCGCGGCAGGCGGTGCGGAATTCGCGCGCGCTGACCTTGACGCCGGCCTTGCCCAGCTTCTTTTCCACCATCTGCTCGATCGGCAAACCGTGGCAATCCCAACCCGGCACGTACGGCGCGTCGAAACCGCTCAGGCTGCTGGCCTTGACGATGATGTCCTTGATCACCTTGTTGACGGCGTGGCCGATATGAATGGCGCCATTGGCGTAGGGCGGGCCGTCGTGCAGCACGAATTTGGGCCGCCCGGCGAATTCCGCGCGCTGACGCCGGTACAGATCCAGCTCCTGCCAGGAATGCAACAAACCCGGCTCGCGCTTGGCAAGATCGGCCTTCATCGGAAAAGCGGTTTGAGGAAGATTGAGAGTGTCTTTGTAATCAGCCACGATAAACCTCTTGGTGCAGCGAGCGCGGTGCCACGAGCGAACGATTCAGAGCAGGCCCCGCGCGGAAAAATAGGTCCGGGCGGCGCGCTCGTCCTGCTGGATTTGCGCTTGCAGGGCGGCCAGGGATTCGAACCGCTGTTCCGGACGCAGATAGTGCAGAAAATCCACCTTGACGTGCCGCCCATAGAGATCGCCCTGGAAATCGAGCAGATGCACCTCCAGGCGTTCGCGATTGCCCTGCACGGTCGGGCGACGACCGACATTGGCGATGCCCGGCCAGGGCCGTAGTCCGGGACCGCTCATCATCACGGCGTAAACTCCGTAGACCGGAGTGACGCGGCGGTGCAGATGGATATTGGCGGTGGGAAAGCCAATGGTGCGGCCAACCTGGTCGCCGTACGCCACTCGCCCGCACATGTCGTAGGGGCGACCCAGCAAGCGAGTCGCCAGCTCCAAATCGCCCAGGCTCAGGGTTTGGCGGATTCGGGTGCTGCTGATCCGCTCGCCGTCCAGAATGCAGCTGCGGGTGTCGGCGACCTCGAAACCGTGGCATTGCCCGGCGGCCACCAGCATGGCGAAATCGCCGGCCCGGCGATGACCGAAGCGGAAATCGTCGCCGACCACCAGATAGCGAATGCCCAGGTGCTGGACCAGCAGATCCTCGATGAAGCGCTCCGCCGGCAATGCCGCCAGCGCACGGTCGAACGTCAGGCAGAGCGTCCGTTCGATGCCCAGACCGTCCAGCGCCAGCAGTTTTTCCCGCAGGCGCATCAACCGGGCCGGCGGTGCGGTGGGGCCGGCGAAAAATTCCTGTGGCTGTGGCTCGAAGGTGATCACTACGCGCGGCAGGTGCAGGCGCACTGCCTGTTCGGTCAACTGGGCGATGATCGCCTGATGGCCGAGATGCACCCCATCGAAATTACCGATGGTGGCGACGCAGCCCCGATGGCGGGGGCGCAAGTGGCGTTGGCCGCGAATCAGTTCCATGCTGGTCTCGGAAAATACAGGGATGAAGGACGCACAAAGGGACCATTATAGGGGCAATCGCTGGATTCCTAATACTTTCCGCAAGTCGGGGCGTTGTTGCATAAATCGGGCTAGCCCCCATATCTGGGGGTATGAGCAAGCAAAAGCGGAAGTATCGTATTCGAAACTGGCGGGCGTACAACGCGGCGTTGGTAGAACGTGGATCGTTGAC